>VFSW01000559.1_pt1 | contig 55094 bp, 77 predicted proteins | sample 5358111 | NCBI WGS metagenome assembly VFSW01 (sample SAMN11554181, study PRJNA540505) | mine drainage metagenome | isolation source: sediment from site ElyBrook_90M | place: USA: Ely Copper Mine, Vershire, VT | collected 2017
CCTCCCGGGGCAGTGCGGCGCTTTTGCGCTGCTCTGTGCTGCTCCGTGCTTAACTATATTTTAGTTGCTGCCCGTGCAAAAAGAAAAGGAAGTGGGTTAGTATGGGGCGCTAGCAAATTTCATGTCTTACCTTGTGTAACTTAGCTCCGTGGGGTTAGTATGGGCGCTGCAGGATTTCATGTGTTAACTTGTGTAACTTAGTTTCATGTCCTTTTGGTTATATGCATGTCATGTAGTGGTAGCTGTAGAAGCGGGATTTCAAGTGTTACCATGTTGCACATGCCCTTGGCGGGCCTATTGTCTTCGTGATATAATAAGGATAGCAGTAACATTGGGGAGTGATGACATGAGCATTAACGAGGAACAGTCGCTGTTTCATGAGACGCCGGAAGCAGCTGCACGGCGTATCATACGCGAGGCTGCGCCGTTTGCTGCTCAGTCGATATCAGACCTTGCAACTGACATTAGCGTGTCGCCAAGTGTTCGCCTACGAGCTGCTGAGTACATTATCGATCGCAACCTTGGTCCGGTAAACGCTGGTGCTGGTAAGGATGACGCTCTCGAGCGGTTCCTGGAAGAGCTGAACCAGGAAGCCAATACTGCTCCGCCGATCAAGTATGTCAAGGGCAGTATTGAGGGTAAGTAGTAATTCATCGACAATTCATCACTTGCTGCCTGTGGATTCGCGCCTACGGCGCGATAGGAGGGAACCCCGGTGGGTCTCCGCTCAGAACAAATTCTGCTCCAGACGCTGACAGGTGCTGGAGCAGGAACTGTCAACGGCAACTGGTTTGATCTTTCTGACTTTATCAGCGGTGCGTTCTATCTGGATGTTACGGCGATTACTGCTGGCTCGATTACGATAACGCCGCAGACGTCCGTTGACGGTACGAATAGTGCTGGTGGTCTAGTATCGTCTGAGTTGGCAGCTCCTGGAGCGGTAACAGCAGTTGGGTGGACGCGTTACCCGCTTCTCATTCCTGCGTCTTTGCCGTTTGTTCGGATATCTAGTGCTATCGTAACCGGGCCTGTGTCCGCAATGGTCTACTTCGTTGGGCGCACGTAACTAGCGTATTCTACCTGATAGGAGAGCCAAAATGGCTGCTAAGCAGTTCGTACTTTCATTCGCGGTAACGGGTGGTACCCCAGGGTCCGTGACTGCGTCGGGGGCAAACTCGCCTGACAACGGAACGTATACGATTTCGTATACCGTCGACAACAACGGTCCGCACCTTTCTGTGTCGACACCGGATGGATCTCTGGAGCAGCACGGTAACTTCGGGCTCGACACCGGCTACGCAGGTGAGTAGCTTCCCCGAGGCGGCTATTGAGGCCGAGATTCAGGACAAAGCGCTAACTAGGCCCAGGCTTACACCTGCGGATATTGACGGCCAGATTGTCGAGGGACAGTATTACGTGTTCCCTGGTACAACTCTGACGGTCTGCTGCCTTACCTTGCGCAATGGGTACTGTGTTGTCGGACAGTCGGCTGCGGTGTCACCTGAGAACTTCGACGAGGAGATCGGCCGCAAGATCGCACGAGCAGAGGCTAGGGACAAGATCTGGGCTCTAGAAGGCTACCTGCTGAAGGAGCGCCTCCATCACGAGCGCACGTACACAGGACATGTCGAGTCACAGCAGCCTGTGGAGCCCTGAGGCAAACCAGAACCGCGTGTTACCTTGTCTAACGAAGGGAGGTAGGTATGGCAACTACGGAACAGAAGATGCAAGCCTACTTCTCTTCTATAGGATACACACCGCACAAGCAGCAGATGGACTTCCATAACAGCAAGGAACGGTTTCGGGTTGTTACGGCTGGTCGTCGATTTGGCAAGAGTCTATCCGCGGCGCGAGATGCGACGGTTAAGCACCTACTTAGGGCCAACACGCTGACTTGGACTATAGGTCCGACGTATACCCTTGCAGAGAAGGAGTTCCGAGTTATATGGATGGACCTGATTGTCAAGAAGGGATTTGGCAAGGATAGGCGCGTTAAAAAGGCGTATGCTATTCGTAGCGGAGATATGCATATTGAGTTTCCTTGGGGTTCCAAGATTGAAGCTAAGTCGGCGGAGCACCCTGATTTGTTGGTTGGTGAGTCCTTGGATCACGTGATTCTAGCAGAGGCTGCCAAGCACCGCAAGGAGACGTGGGAGAGGTACGTACGCCCCAGCTTGTCGGACAGGCGCGGGTCAGCTGACTTTGTTAGCACTCCGGAAGGTAGGAATTGGTTCTATGACTTGTACTTGCAGGGTCTGAACCCGGACCTACCTGACTATAAAGCTTTCAGGTTTCCGAGCTGGGCAAACACGAAAGTTTACCCTGGCGGAAGGAAGGACCCCGAAATACTCCTGCTTGAGAAGACCATGGACCCCGAGTGGTTCAAGCAGGAAATTGGCGCTGACTTTGCATCCTTTGCGGGAAAGATATTTCCTGACTGGGATGAATCGACGCATGCGCGTCCGCATGTCTTTAATCCTAACTGGAAGAATTACCTTGCTATCGACTTTGGCTATACTAACCCGATGGCCTTGGTAGAGTTTCAGGTAAGTCCTTCGGACCAGATTTACGTTTGGCGTGTAACGTATAAGAAGTACAAGACTGTAACTGATATTTGCGCTGAACACCTAGCATTGCCTAGGCCAGAGGGTTATCATTTGGACTTGGCCTTTGCGGATCCTGCTGATCCGGAAGGTGTTTCTGTTGCTTCCCAGGCTTTGGGCGTGTATGTAATGGCGCCTAAGGACTTGAAGCAGACTTTTACGTGGCTTGACGGCATTATGTTGATGCGCCAGTTCATCAAGGTCGACCGTGAGACGCACCAGGATGAGTATGGAACTCCGTATTACGAGCCTTCGTTTTTTGTTGATCCGCGTTGCATCGAAGTAATTAAGGAATTTGCTAACTACCGAAGCAAGGAGCCCATTAAAGGACAGAATGTTCCTGAACTAGGACAAAAAATTGAAGACCACACGATTGATGCTCTGCGGTACGCCTTCCTGTGTATTTTCAAGTTGGGCGCTGTTAACTCGCTGGCTGATATTTATGGCACTAACGCTGATCCTATACCTGAGCTTACTCCACAAGCTGCCTTGGCACGCTCTGTTGCACGAGAAAATGCCTCTATGATGGGCGCTTCTACTAGCTCTTTCTCAACTGTGTCGGATTTCTTTGTGCTAGACGATTACGAGCGTGAATTCGATTCAAATCGTGGTACTTTCACGCTAGATATGGACTTCTAAGAAGGAGGTGACACACGTGGACGATATCGAAAATGACGGTGCACAGATGTCTGAGGCGCCAATTTCTGGATCGGACTGGGATCTAGGTGCGCTTCCGCGGGTCGATTTGGCTGACATAATCGCGAATTACGATCCTATTTCTGTCAGTTCAGAGTCTGGTCGAGAGTTCATTGTTGTTGCGCCTCGCGATTCAGAACTTGTAGGACTAACTGAAGATAGTGGAATCCAGCTAGCCCTGCGGGATGGAGGTCTTCCACAGGAGCCTCGCAACCCTAAGCAGCGTATGGGTATTGGTAGCGTGACCGGAGAGCAGCGGCCACACGACACAACAGACATCGCTCATGGCATTGGCGTTGCTGGTGATTCGGATATGTCTTCCGAGCTAGGATCGGCAGTAGCCTCGCCCTGGACAAGCTGGACCCGACGTGAGTACAACTCCGACCTTGTTGGCTACAAAGGCCTAAGAGTATACGACAAAATGAGGAAGTCGGACGGCACGGTTAGAGGTGCTCTCCGTCTAGCAAAAACGCCAGTTTTGGCTGCTAAGTGGGGCATGAACCCTGCGTCAGATGGTCCAAGGGATCGCAGAATTGCCAACTTTGTGTGGCAAAACCTAGTTACTTGGGGGTCAACTAGCTGGCCCCAGTTCATTACTGAGTCGCTGCTCATGCTCGACTTTGGCTACTATATGTTCGAAAAGGTCTTTGCGCATGGCGAAGACGTAACAGCCGACAAACGAGCAGCAGGACGTATAGTCTGGAAGAAGTTTGCTCCTCGGCATCCTATGGACGTCAAGGAGTGGTTCTTCGATATCAACGGTGGTCCCTTGTCAGTCGATATGTGGGCACCGCCAGCTGTCGGAGTTCCTACTTTTGAAGGCGGAGTTATCCAGGCGTTCCAGCGATGGATTAACATTCCGATTAATAAGCTAGTTGTCTTTACCTTCGATAAAGAGGCAGGCAACATCGAAGGTATTTCCTTGCTGCGAAGTGCGTACAAGCACTGGTACTACAAGGACGCTCTGTACAAAATTGACGCGATCCAGAAAGAACGTCACGGTATTGGCATACCAATTATATGCCTGCCTATGGGATACAGCCCTACCGATAAGGCTCTAGCTGACCAGCTGGGCAGAAACTTGCGCACAAACGACCGTGCGCACGTTGTTTTGCCGCCTAACTGGACCCTTGCCTTTGCGGAACTTAAGGGTCACCCCGTTGATTGCATGAACAGTATCAAGCACCACGACGATATGATTCCGCAGTCGATGCTCGGCCGGTTTATGAACTCGCCAGGCGGAACGTCCGTTGAGGAACAGCACACTCTGTTTCTTAAGGCAACCCGCTTTCTCGCTGATATTGTCGTCGATATTATGAACTGCTATGCGATTCCACAGCTGTGCCAGCTTAACTGGGGGGCAACAACATATCCACAGCTGTATGCGAAGAACATAGGCGAGCAGGAAGACTGGCGCACAGAGTCGTTTGCGATTCGGAACTACGTTGGTGCTGGTATTATCGTACCCGACGACGACCTTGAGGACGCAGTACGCGATCGCATGGGGCTACCAAAGCGTCAGGATTCTACGGCGCGTATCGTACGTTCGACACCAATGGAAAACGAACAGAGAATTAACCCTGCACCTACTGAGCTGCCTGGGCCTGGTCACAAGGTTATTCCAAACCAGATGCCTGGACCTCCGAATACGCCGAATGTGCCGAAGGCAGGTTCGCACCTAGACGCGTCGGGCAATCCGATTGCGAACGCACCAAGCCTTCCTGGCCCACCAAATGCACCAAAACTTAAGACGCCGCACGTAGTGCCGCCAAGTGTAGGTAAAGGCGATCGCTCTGGTAATTCTGGACGTCGCGGACAATAGGAGAAGACATGCATCGTGCAACTGTAAGCGTAACTGCTTTGACGCCTGCGGGTGGCGTAACTGCGGAACAGGTTATTGCGACTATTCCTTGCCCGCCTCTCGCAGAGAACCCTGTTGCTAGTGGTATCACTGTTGATGCCGTTCTCGTAGTTACTGGGGGTTCGTCAGCTACGAACCAGTCGATTCGTGTGCGTCGCGGGTCACTTACGGGTACGCAGGTCGGCCCAACGTTTGCGGTAGGGGCAGCTAATACTCCTAGCTTTGCTGTCAACGTACTCGATACTCCGATTCCTACTCCGGCGCCGACTCAGTACGTAGTCACCCTGCAGCAGGCTGCTGCGACTACGAATGCTACGGTCAATTACCTTAGCGCATCTGCAACAGTAAGCTAGGAGAAAAGAAATGGCAAGGCCTTCAGGATTTCTTGCGCGAGTAACGTGCAAGCAGTGCGGAAAAAATGCACTAATCGAACACACGAGCTTTCAGGATGCTTTTCAGTGCGGCTGCTGCCCTGAAAACCATGACCATGATGCAGCTGCCAACGCGTGCCCTAGTGCAGGTGTAGGACACGACGGCGCTCCTTGTGGTCCACAGATAGAAGGCTGCACTGTCTGTCGACCGATCACGATTGACATCCTTCAGCTCGGTGCGCCGCTAAGCCTGGGAGTCTAACATGGCTAACATGACAGACAGAACTAACATCGTTGCGCCAACGATGGACTTCTGGCTTCATGCAGGATCAGCGCTTACTGCCCCTACTCAGCCGCTGCACCTGCGGCTTATGACAGCTCAGGGTTCTAACACCTCTAACGGTACTGAGCTGAGTGCTACCGGTTACACTGCTGGTGGCGCTACGATGGGCAGCCCATCGTTCGGAGCCAACTCTGCTGGTGTTTCGTCTAGCAACAACGCTGTATCTTGGACAGCCGGTGCAGCCTGGTCTGCAGTCGTAGCAGCCGAGGTATGGGATACCGCAGGCACTCCAAAGCGTCTGTTGCAGGGGGCAATCACAACCTTTACGCTGGCCAACGGCAATACCGTGAACTTTGCCATCGGAGCCATTACCGCAGATGGTAGTCAGTGGTAACTGGTATTACTATTAGTAACCGTTCTAGTAACTGGTACTGCAGGCTACTTCGTGTTGCTCAAGTCTGACGATACAACAGTAGTAGGTACTGGCTCAGTAGGAACGTCTGATGCAGCCCTCAATTTGAACTCGACTAGCATTTCTAGTGGAGCCAACGTGTCCCGTTCTAGCTTTACGATTACCGGCTAATCCTCCCTGCCCTCTTGAAGGGAGGATTCCATGACTTTCGTACAGTCGAAGTCGGGCACGACTACTGGCACGAGCCTGACGATTACCCTCGATAGCAGTACGACTGCGGGCAACTGCCTTATCGTGACTGCGGGTTCTAGTGCTACTCCAGATAACCCGACGATTACCGGCATTACGCTCGGCGGTAGTGCTGATAACTGGACACAGGCTATTTCTCCTGTTGGCTCCCCCAGTACTGCTGGTGAAACAACTTTTATATGGACCGACGAGAATTGTGCTGGCGGCCAGACTTCAGTCGTCATTACCTTCACGACAGGTAACACGGGCTCTATCGTCGCGACAGTCCAAGAACATTCGGATGTTGTTGCCTCTTCCGCTGTAGATAAGACGGCAGGTCAGCAGGCTGCGAGCATTACATCGTGGTCTAGCGGGGCTACAGCTACGCAGTCCCAGTCCGGTGACCTCGCTATCGGATGCGTGACCGGCTATAATGGCTCTGGCATTGGCACGATTACTGGTCCCTCAGGATCATGGACAAACCTGGCCCAGGAGACTTCGGCAAGTACGCACGTCGGATTGCTCACCGGGTATGAGATCATCTCAGGCACTTCGGCTGCTACCTATGCAGGAACGTTCCCTGCTTCATCTGATGGCGCTGCAGCTGTTGTAACACTTAAGACTGTTACAGCTGAAAATGCTACATTCACAGGTGCAGGCACTTTCGGTGGCAGTTCGCAATTTGCTGAACAAGCTACGTTTACTGGTACAGGAACTTTCGGCCCTTCCTCTACTTTCAGCGAAGTCGCTAACTTTACAGGCGTTGGGACATTCAGCGCTAGCTCTACACAAACTATTCAGCAAACTGCACCTTTTACTGGCTTTGGTACTTTTGGTACTGCCCATGAGACAATTGGCGAGCCTGCTACATTCATAGGTACAGGCACTTTTGGCTGCAGTTCACAATTTGCTGAACAAGCTACATTTACTGGCACTGGCACTTTTGGTGCTAGTTCTCAGTTTGCTGAACAAGCTACCTTCTCTGGTACCGGTTCCTTTGGCGCTAGCTCTGTCTTTTCAGAGCAAGCTGCCTTCACAGGTACTGGTACGTTTAGTGCCAGCCCAACGCTGACTATACAAGCAACGTTTTCTGGCTCTGGCACTTTTAGTGTTAATCCGCAGTTTGTTGAGCAGGCTACTTTTGCAGGCTCGGGCACTTTCGGCGCTAGCTCGGCGACGCCTGGGCAAGCTACTTTTACTGGTATAGGCACTTTTAGTGCTGCGCCACAATATACAGAGACAGCAGCTTTCTCTGGTATAGGAACATTTGGAAGTACTTCTCAATTTGTAGAAACTACTGCCTTTTCTGGTACGGGCGTATTTGGCGCTAGCTCTACGCAAACTATCAACCAGGCTGCTAGTTTCTCAGGTGTAGGCGTATTTGGTGCCATTTCGCAGTTTGCTGGACAAGCGACATTTTCTGGTATAGGTACCTTTAGCGGTGCGGTACAGTTTGTTGAACAAGCTACGTTCAGCGGGCTAGGCGTATTTAGTGCCACCTCGCAGCTAGTTGAGACGGTAGCCCTCTCCGGCGTAGGAGTTTTTGGTGCTGTTAGTCACCTTGTTGCGCCGGCGATATTCTCTGGTGTAGGAACTTTTAACGGCACACTGCAGCTTGTTGAACAGGCAACATTTTCTGGCGTAGGTATCTTCGGTGCTAGTTCGCTACTTACAGAAGCAGCTACTTTTGTCGGCTCGGGCACATTTGGTGCCAGTTCGCAGCTCCGAGAGTCGGCTATTTTTGTCGGAATCGGAAGTCTAGGTAGCAGTGTACAGCTTCTAGAACAGGCTACATTTTCAGGCATAGGTCTTTTTGGTGCTGCTGCGCAGGAAGCAGAAACTGCAGCATTCTCGGGTGTAGGTATATTCGGCACCGCTGTAGAGATAATCGGAGAGCAAGTTACTTTCAGCGGTATAGGTAGTTTTGTTGCTAATTCCCAGATTGCAGAAATTGCTACTTTTTCTGGAGTAGGAGTCTTTAGCGCTACATTTACTCAGACATACAGACGAAATGCGCCAATTTCCGGCATAGGAACGTTTAGCGCTACGCCAACCATAGCTGTGCCCGTGACGTTTGCTGGTATTGGCAGTTTCGGAGCTCAGGGTGCCCTCGTAAGAACAGCTACCTTTGTAGGTGTAGGCACATTTAGTAGTACTTCCGAATATGCCGTCACTTCTGCTATGTCTGGGCTAGGCATATTCAGTGCTAGTTCTGTTTTGCTAGAGCTAGCTACGTTTATCGGTCTTGGTAGCTTTGGCACGAATGCTAGTTATCAGAGAAGTATGGCTTTTTCTGGTACTGGCACGCTTGGATCCTTTGCTATTCTATTTGTCCTTGGCGAGCTTGATTGCAGTATAGTTGTTATAGGACAACTAGATAACGGTAGTGTAGTAGTTGGTAGGCTTGATAGTAGTATACTAGCGATAGAGCGACTTGATAATAGTGTACTACCCATAGGACGACTAGACAGTAGCATGCAAGCGACAGGACGGCTAGACTGTAGTATACAGGGAGTTCAACTATGACTACTACACAGCGTATTGTTCTAGGGCAGAACAATGACGAAACAGTGCAGGTAAAAGTCACTAAACACGACTCGATACCATCTGATGCCGTGCAGGACATTACAGGTGCGGTAGTCGATTTTTACATCAAGACTACACAACAAACGCCGGATACCGATCCCTCTACAGTACACTTGTCAACTACGACAGGTGAAATTGTACTGACGAATCCAACGCAGGGCGTTGCCCAGATATCTATTGCTCGCGCACACTTGCAGACTCCCGGCAACTTGTGGTATCGAGTAGACGTCACTTTGAGCGGGCAACTCAAGACCTCAGGCAACGGGTCTCTGGTAGTCGAAGCACAATAGGAGCGTTGCTAAATGAAGCGTACGGTTTTTGTATTCCTAGTCGTAACTCTGGGAATAGCAGCATGTGCCTGGTCGATAGTCGCGTTCGAGCACGGCTTCGCGCACTTCCTAGGTATTGATACGCAGACATCTCAGAATTACGATTTCGTATCAGGTGTCGGACCTATGTTCGTTACCGCTGTTGGCTACGGCGGTCTGATTGCGGCACTGATAGGAAAGTTTAACTGTCACCAGGAAGGCTGTTGGCGTATCGGTAAGCACCATATTAATGGATCTCCCTGGTGCAATATGCATCATGATCGAGTGAGGCCCGTACGGTCAGAACGTGAACTCCTAGAAAGGATAGTTGAGCTTCTTGAAGCTGCAGAAGAAGTTCGTAGACACTGAAGCGGCGGTTTTTGGTGCGATAGATGGCCTTGTTGTCGTTCTCGGACTAATCGCTGGCATGCTAGTAGCACATTATGGACACGGTGCTGTTTGGCATGCTTCACTATCTGGAGGGCTAGCTGAACTAGCAGGCATGACTGCAGGCAAGCGCAAGAGCGACGGATCGTCCTGGATAGTTTCTATTACTTGTGGCTTTGCTGCCTTCATAGGTGCCGTACTGCCTGCGATCCCGTACTTGGTAGCAGGAGGCTTTTATGTGCTGATGCTATCATTGCTGATTACGATGGCAGTAGCCTTCGTGGCCACCTGGCTGACAAAAGAACGTACCGGTCGGGCGTTGCTAGAGACATTCGCGCTGTTGGTATTTGCAGCTGCACTAACTGTAGCTGGGGGCTTTACATAAACGTCTCGCATCTTCGAAAAGCTAGGGCAGCAGATGAATATGCATCATAGGCGCGCTGCATGGCTATTCGGTATGGTAGTTGTACTCGATCTAGCATTTGGTATACTGTTCGGGTACGCAGATAACGTTGGCATTTTTAATGGTCTGTACTTCGCAGTAACTACTGTAACAACTGTTGGCTATGGCGACATTGTGCCTCATGGCTGGGCGGCACATTTGATCGCCGTAGCGATTATGATCTTGTTCGTTCCTTTGTGGGCAAGCATCTTTTCTCTAGTAGCAGCGGGATTTGTTGCTGACCACGTAGACAGTAAACACGAACAGCTCAAACGTCATATCGATAATAACAGACATAGGGACTAAGCGCATGGATATTCCTCTGTTTATCGTCGAACCAACGCGCACCTGCATGCTACAAATACGCAGGTTCCAATACGGTACAGACACTAACGGCCATAGGCATGATACTACCGTAACTATCGATTACAATACACCTGTACTACTTCGCAAGCCTGACGATACGCGATTCGTACAAGACAGTGACGATCGTGTACCGCGTGACGACCCACGTTGGCCGGCAGCTTGTGCGTGCGGGTATCTATGGCAAGACACTGACCGATGGCAAGTGAACGAAGTTGAGTGGTACGAAGGCGGAGGCCAGCGGTTCGCATGGGGTATTGGCAACTGGGACGGCCCGCCAGGCGCAATGATTCGGTCTATCTGGCGGGATCAGCCGGATAGGCCACCTGCGTATCTTGTCTTCCTACCTAACGGACGGCCCTGGAATACTAACGACCGCGCGTATAGAGAAGGTGATGCTCTAGGTCCGTACTGGACTGTTGCTGGCGAAGCGCCCATGATTACGGTCACGCCGAGTATTGACGATCGCAGCTCACGGCCGTGGCATGGGTGGGTACGTAACGGCATGCTAGTCGAAGCTTAATGCGGGAGCAATTCTTATGTACCTGATCCTACAGCAGCCTGTGGACATCCTTGGCTTTCCAGGACGCGTGTTACCGTGTGTACCTTGCTCTTGCCAGTCACGCTGTCCATATAGTAAAATAAGGATAGCAGTAGATCGTGGAGGTATAATGGCCCGACGGCGCAATGTGAGCGTAGCCTGGCCTGATGACTACCTCGCAGTCAACGGCCTACCCTTGGTGCCGAGTAAGAAGCAGGTTGCACCTGCCGGGGTTATCGAGCCTATTGGTACTGCAAAGAAGCGTAAGCCGTCTGATCCTGCTAAGAAGCTTCGCACACTTCCGATGTCAAAGACTGGACGTGCTGCAGCTCGGAAAAATCTGGGTGGCACATATGACATTGCTAGTGGCACGCCAAAGACGATGCCAACGTCGAAGCAGCGGATGCGTCGAGGTATGAATCCGACGCTAAACAACCCTAACGATATTGGCGCCAAGATTATACCAGTCGGTACGCCTAGTACTCTGTAGGAGGGACTATGGCACGTAAGGCAAGCAATGCAGGCAAAGGTGCTGCTGCTGGTGGCGGTATTGGTGCCAAGAAGGGCAAGGGGTTTCCTGCTGCTAGTGCGGCTAGTGCTACGCGTGGTCGCGGTAGCGGCGCTATAGCAGCTACAGGCAGTAAGGCGGCTCCGAACTTTGGCATTGGAGCCGGCCGCAGCACTGCTGGAAGCCCGCGGCCTTCTTCGCAGCGACGTAGCACTGCTAAGAGCGTTACGGGATCAGCAGCTTTTCCTGTAGTACCCACGCTAGCAGACGGCACGCCGTATAAGCCGCGCAGTACTTTTGCAGACAGTACTGTTAAGCGTGGCGACGGTAAGAAGAGTCCGACTAAGCCGGGTAAGGTCTTTGATCCCGATGGTGATGGCGATAACGATGCCACGCCTTCTGGTGACACTGATCACGACTACTGGTCGCCGAGTGGCAAGCAGCTGAAGCCGCTTCCCGGTAAGCCGCTCCCAAAGAAAGCATCTGAGACCGATACGGTGCCTAAGAGTACGGACGGTCAGATGCGCTCTGCGCGCCGCCAGGCTACTTCGGTGTCTCGTAAGGGCCCTGCGGATGACTATGCCAGTATGGGTGTTCAGTCACCAGGCAACCATCTGGCAGATCTGAAGCCAGGCGAGACGAAGTTCCCCAAGAAGGGGATCATTACACCTAGCCATAAGGGGCTGTTCACAGCTAAGGCGAAGGACGCTGGAATGAGTACGCAGGCATACGCTGCTCACGTACTTGCTGCGAAGAAGGGTACGTTTGATCCTGAGACAGTTCGCCAGGCTAACTTCGCCCGCAATTTCGGAGGCGGAAAGTGAGTCAGACTTACGGCTACTGGGTAGACCTGCACGGTATTCAGTTCGACGATAGTACATCGAAGTGGATACAGGCAATGCCGTTTGGGAGGTACGACCACCCAGTATACGGCAGTATAGAGTTTACTCCTGAAAAGGCACAGCAGTTTGCTGCTAACGTCAAGAACCATGTTCGTGGTCAGGACCTTGATATCGACTACGATCACAAGGCCAATGGCGGAGAAGCGGCTGGTTGGGTCAAGGATGCCGAGGTACGTTCGAACGGACTTTGGCTCTTTGTAGATTGGACCAAGAAGGCCTACGAGCTCATTAAGGATAAGGCCTATCGCTACTTCTCGCCCGAGTTCACGGACGAGTGGAAGCATCCTAAGACGGGCGAGACGCACAAGAACGTCTTGTTTGGGGGCGCCATTACTAATAGGCCGTTCCTCAAGGACATACTTCCGATCAACCTCAGTGAAATTATGGCTGAGTCGCAGCCAGTTTCGGCACCGCCGGCACCTCCGGCTCAGAAGAAGAACGAACCACCTAAGGAAGGAGGGCTAGTGGACCCGAAGAAGCTAAGGGAAATTCTCGGTCTGTCCGAGGACGCCAGCGATGAGATGGTTACTGCGAAGCTGACTGAGCTGGCGAAGCCGAGGCAGCCGACCTATGCGAGCCTCGAGGATGTTAGCACGCCCGAGCCCGATGAGATGGCTAGGCTGCTGAAGTCGCTGTCTGATGTTGACGGCAACCCGGCGCTTAAGGCTCTGACCGAGCTCGTAGAAGCTCAGCGCAAGCAGCTAGGCCAGTACGCGATGGCTGCGAAGCGTGACCGCGTTGAGACGCAGTTGGCAGAGCTCGATCGCGGCAAGACGTTCGCGGTGCCGCCGGCGGTTAAGGATCGTCTGCGCGATATTCTGCTTCGGTCTCCGGATCAGCTAGGGCAAGAAGTCTACGAGGCCTATCGTAAGACGCTCGAGCTGGGCGTTATCGATCTTACCGAGCGTGGCTGGCAGCGGCGTGGCGCTGAGAAGTCTCCCGCACAGCAGTACCTCGACGAAATCGACTCGCTCATGAGCAAGAACAAGGGCATGACGTACGCAGAGGCTGCCGCTCAGGTGTCTCGCGCAAACCCGTCTCTCGTGCAGGAATACCGCGAGGACGCCTACATTCCTATGGAGGGGAGGTAGTCCGTTATGCCAGGCATGGATCACATTCTATCCAAGGGCCTCGTGCTCTCTGATGTCGTTGCGACTGCGATCACTCTCGGTACGCCGATGGTGATGGCTGCTAACACGGCTACGAACAGCCCAGGCCAGGCGGTACAGGTTGCACCTGCAGGCTCGAAGGGTGCTTACTGTATCGGACTTGCCGGTGAAAATATCGACCTGGTCAAGGTGCAGACCGGAAAGGCATTCGTCAACGTAGTCTTTCTAGGCATTACCAAGGCTGTAGCAGACGGTGCGATTTCGATCGGCTCACCGGTTGTGGCGTCCGCTACTCTTGGTCAGATCAACGGGTCGCCAGCTACGGGCAACTTCATTCTCGGTATCGCGCTAGAGGCTGCTGTCGCTGCGGGCGACATTATCGACGTTCTACTCACGCCGTCTGGTCTGGCTCACGCTTAATGGCTAGCAGCGGTGCAGTCTTCCAGACTGCTACGAAGCTCGATGTTTTTGAGGTAGCCGCAGGCTACGTGGCGTCGTACGACATCACAACCACGGAACACTGAAAGGGGGCCAACCTAGATGGCCGTTTACAACCCGTCTGGTTCGGGCAACGTCCACGTTGATATTGTCCTTACCAACATCTCGGTCGCATGGCCAAACGAGGGTCTGGTCGGTGAGGTTCTCTTTCCAACTGTCCCCGTAGCTAAGCAGTCGAACAAGTACTACATCTACAGTGGCCGCGAGGGTTGGTACCCGGGCCTTGACGACGCACGTGCCCCCGGTACTGAGGCGAACGAGGTCACCGGCCTGACGCTGTCTATCGATACGTACTACGCACAGGAGCACGCGCTCCAGATTGCGGTTACGGATGAAGAGCGAGAGAACGCGGACTCGCCTCTGAATCCGGACGTCGATGGTACTGAGATGCTGACGTCCCGTGTGGCGCTCGGCAAGGAGTACCGGATCTACAACAAGGCTGCGACTGCGACGAACTACAACTCGGCGCTGACAGTTGACCTGAGCACTTCGCCTGCAGGTTACGGTCCACAGTGGGATAGCTCTGCTACCGCAACGCCGATCAGGGACATCAGGAAGGCAATGCGTGCGATTCACGCGCAGTCCTTCTTGCAGCCTAACCAGGCTGTAATTCCTTACCAGGTGATGTCTGCTCTGGAAGACAGCCAGGACCTGATCAACCGTATTCAGTACGTCGAGCGCGCAATTCTGACGCCTGACCTCGTCGAGAGTCTGCTTGGCCTAGAGAACTGTATTGTTCCTGGCTTTGGCTACGCCTCTAACAACCCGGGGCAGTCGCTAACGCTTCAGTACCTTTGGAACAAGGAAGTTGTATTCGCGTACAACCCACCTCGTCCTGGTCTCAAGACGCCAGCTTATGGCTACGAATTCGCATGGGGTTTTGGCGGCGGTCTAGACCGCGTCATCGACCGGTGGCGCGAAGAGCGCCGTGCGTCTGACATCGTTCGACTTCGTCAGCGGTACGACCTCAAGCTAGTCGGCCTCGACAACAGCGGGAAGAGCATTTGTGGCTTCCTGTTCACGAACACGCTGTCTGGTGGCTTCTCGTAGTAGGAGGATATATGACCAACTACGTAGCATACAGCGATCTCGGCAAGGGTAGTGGTGCACCTGTCGACCCTGCTGACTATGGTGGAGTAGATTCACAGGAGTTCCAGTATCTACTCGCTCGTCGTGTAGTTCTGCCTGAAGGAGATCGCGACGCACCTCCGCTGCCTCCTGGCTTCGAGGTTAAGGCGGCTAAGCCCGAAGAGAAGTCCGAGGGTAAGCCCGAAGAGAAGTCCGAGGGTAAGCCCGAAGAGAAACCTACTAGCTCTACGTCTACACAGTCCAAGTCTTCAGGTGCTAGTACGCAGGATGCTTCTGCGCAGTCTTCGATTAGGCCTAAGAATCCATAGCTAGTACGCGAGATGATGCGGGGAGGCACGTATGCATATTCAGGTAGCAGATGTGCAGGCGTGGCTAGACCCTGTTAAAGCCCAGGTTACTTCACTAGACCCCACACTAGAAACTAACGTTAGCGGCTATGTACTAGGCCGACTTAGTCAGACGTTTAGTAGTGTAGTGTTTGGTGTACCTACGTGGGTGGACTATAATTCAACGCCGTTGCTTGTCAAGCAGACTATATCCATGCTGTATGCTGCGTGGATATACGATAGGCAGTACAGTGAGATAGTAGCATCGTCTGCAATAAGTGGCGGCAAAACCGGGCAGCCGATTCTCGGCACCCCATATGGCGTACTGTTGCGTAACTCGGCTGAATCTCTTATTGACGGGATCGTTAGAGGTTCCGTCCTTCTACAAGAGATTCAGCCGAATACGCCAGACGTTGCTCCCGTATTTTATCCGACGGATGCAAGCTCGACTCAAGATGCAGTAGACGATAATACAGACTGTAATGATTTTTCGCTGGGGCCGGTTATGTTCGGCGTAAGCAAGGTGTTTTAATGCCTACTCCCTATGATGCCTACACCGATTCCACCGACGTTGTTGCTTCATACATTCTTTCGCTCCTAGAAGCAGGCGCTAGTACGCTTGGCATTGATTCTGCACGTGGCTTTTACTACGGCGAGCAGGAATTGTTGCCCACAACCCCTAGTCTTTGCGTAGTGCCTGGACCCGAATCAGGCGTGTACGACGGCGTAGGCGGACGCCCGGTAATGATTACGTTCTTGACGTACGTAGTGCTGTACGTAGACGTCGTACGTGACATCCAGCTTAACACGCATCAAGCAACACAACTGTCAACACTTGTCAAACATGTTGTACATGCTGATAAAAATTTGGGTGGAAATGTACTTGATTGTTTGTGTATACAGGTAGAGCCAGGCTATGCATTGAAAAAAGGCTCACTAATGGCAGCTGCTCGACTAACCTTCCGATCGAGGGCTAAGAAGATTCTGAACCCGTAGGATGTGAATAATGCCATTTACGCTTACTGTTGATCTGCCAAACTTGGGTGATCAGACGCTCTACATCCACGGTCTGGGGTCTTTTCGCAACGGCGTACACAAGATCTCCGATGAGCAGGCAGCGCAGTTTAGTCAGATCAATTCTAGGTCTGGATATGGTCCCCCTGATGAGAATGGAAACATGAAGATTGTTTCTATTCCTGGACCTAGCCTCGAAGACGCCGTAGCAAGTATGTACCGTGTCTCTATAGAGCGAGATAGCTCAGACACTGCCACGCAGAACGATACGAAGTCTTCTCGCACTGGACAAGACAAGCCTGCTGCGATAGAAGCGGCACCTGAACAGGCTACTGCACCCAGCGGGACGGAGGCTGAGTAATGTCCGGTCCAGATATTAGCGGCTCTGGCTTTATGGGCCTCGCTTTCGAGGCAACACCAGGAACATACGTAGCACCAACCAAGTTCTTCCCTATTACAGGTGAATCTCTAGGGTTCATGCCTAACAACACGTTTAGGCGTCCGATTCGGCAGACGGTTGACCAGATTGGCATCATTGGCGGTAACATTGATGTCACGGGCAACGTCACTATGGAAGCTCTAGACGACGTAATGGTGTACTGGCTGTATGCTATGCGTACATCCATTGCCAAGTCGGGTACTGGGCCTTATACGTACGTGTCTACGCCCGTTGGGGGAGTCACTGCAAACCGTACTCTTTCGCTAACGGTAGTACGCGCGGGCACTGTTTTTGGCTACGTGGGGTGCGTCGTCAGCAAGCTGACGCTAAGCATTCAGGGCGACTACTTGCAAGCTCAGGTAGACATCGTAGGCACTAACGAGACAGTTCAGGCTCTGCCTACTCCGACCTGGACAACAAATAGCGTGCCGTTCGGTCCGGGTATGTGGAACGTGCAGATCCCCACATTGACACAGGTTTTCGACCTAGACACGTTCTCCTTCTCAATCGATGAAGTCTTCGCTGCGCAGTATCGTCTCAAGAACACGGGCCCCAACAGTGGTCGTGGTGCTCAGTTCGTAGCTGCAGGCGAGCGTACGATCCAGATGACTGCGACGCGAGACTTCATTGACAGAACGGACTATGACGCTTTTCAGTCCAATACGTCGCAGAGCATCACCATTACGGCTTCAAACGGTGCGAATAGCTCGATTTCGTTCGTTCTGCCTGTCGCTTACAAGTCGGCATACGCTGTGCCGCTTGGTGCACAGGGTAACCTCGTACGATCGAACATTACCTATGACTCGACTATCGACTCCACAGGTAAGGCAGCTCAGATAACCGTCATAACGATGGAAAGTATCACCTAGCATTTAGACTCCAGAGGAAGGAGTCTTGTGCCAGTTAGTAAGAAGAGAAAAAAGACACCGAAGAAGAAAAGGAGGCATCCTTTGCCTCGCGCTACCGTCTCACTAGAGCCAAAAACAGAAGAGCTTAAGACCTGCCCTGATGGCTGGGTCAAGCTACGGCGCATGTCGTATGGTGAGCTTCTTGCCAGTAACGACATGGCCTTTTCTGTTTCTGTAGAAGCTGACAGTGGGAGTCGTGACCCGAAGATGGGTCTTGGTGCATCCACAGGGCGTATTGCAGAGTACAGGTTCAAGGTCTGTATCGTAGACCACAACCTGGAAAACGAGGCAGGCTCGAAGCTAGACTTCAAGAATCCGCAGACGATGCACTTGCTCGACCCCAACGTGGGTCAGGAAATCGATGAGCTGATCTCCAAGATGCATGATTGGCAGCGTACCTACCCAAACTCCGAGGAGTCATTGCAAGGCGCATCCTCAACAATAAGCGCCCAACAGACTGCGACCCCCGAACTGTCGACGTCGCAGAGCAGCTAATAGGGATAGCTCACCTATGTGAGAGAATGCATACGCTTCCAGCTCCGGGCGGTCTTATGGACCAGGATCACATGTTCGTGATAACGCTCGACTGGATCACCGAAGCACTAGATGTCAAGGAACAGATGGAGCCCGACAAGGCTTTGGCGCAGCGTCAGTCTAGGAGGTAACATGGCTGAATTTGTCGTCGATGCAGACATTCCGGTCAATGTCTTTCTAGATGTAGAGCGCTTCCAGGCTGCACTCATTGACATCAACAATCGTGTTTCGGATGCTACTGATATCGCCTCTGTCAAGGCAGCCAAGCTGCTTGCTAAGGCTGTTAGGGCAAAACTCGCCACGTTTCCTCACCCGCACGATCCACAGGCAATATCTCCTGCGCCGCCTTTTAAGGGTCCAGTTGGTATGCTAACTACTGGGTGGGGTACTAACATTATAGCGGGACACCTTCGCGACAGTGTTACGGTTGAAGCTATGCCGTTTATCCATGGCGCGAAGGTGTACCCGACTGCTGTCTATGCGCGAATCCAAGAGCTAGGTGGCTGGACTGGCGGATCTAGAACCTTGTATTCCCATATCGGACGTACTCCTACAGGGTTCCCACAGTTTATAGGCCCTTTCAAATCGGGATCTCATCACACGTATTTGCCTCCGCGCCCATACTTCCGGCCAACAGTACTAGAAGCTGGTACAGTCGGAGGAGCTACCTTCAACCGTGTCTACTGGGAAGAATGGCGCGATGCCATGATGCGCGCAGTTGCTTTCTAGCTAGCGTGCTCGATGCTTAGACTGTTAATTAGACCTTAATAGACGAAGCTAGACAGAGGAACATCTGCCTTCACGTATCTTTGTATGTGCTGAGGACACCAGATGTCTATCTTGATTTCTAAATAGACTAGAAAGGAGGTGATATATAGTTATGCCAGAACTACCGCCAATTACTGCCAAGCTAGAGGGCGAAATTGCAGACTTTCTAGCTAAAATGGAAGCAGTCAAAAAGGCAATTCAAGGCGTAAAGGACGAGGCGCGTAAAGGCGCCTTGATGAAGATTGTCACTAGGTACGAACTAGGTAAAAGCGTCCCAAATTCTGCTAACCCCGAAATTCGGGCGATGTTCCGTGATCTGGTTAAGGAAGCAGAAAAGGCGGGGCGTGACTCTGGCATATCGTATAGACAAGCGTTCAATAAAGAGTTTGCCAAGATTAAGGAAGACCAAAAGAGCTGGCCGAGCTTTCTGCCAGCAATCGGTGCTGCGCTCCCGCTAATTCCTGCAGTAGGTGCAGGTGCTGCCGGTATCGTAGGCGGTCTCGCTACTGCAGGTGTTGGAGCTGCTGCTGGTTTGGGCGCCCTGTACGCTTCGATGAAGAGTGCACTAGGACCTGTCACGAGTGCTTACTCTACTATCGACAGCGCGGCTAATGGCATTGCGGCAAACGCAACGGCTTTGCAGACGTGGCTTAAGGGATCTAGTGTACCAAAAGGTACATCAAAGCCTCTAACGCCCGCACAGCAAGCGGTCATTCAAACACAAATTGGGGTCTACCAGTCTGAGCTAGCGTCAGCTGGCGGCACCACTAAGATGGTTGGTACGCTATCACCTGCGCAACAGAACGTAATTCGCACCGAAATTGCGAAGTACCAGGCGCAGCTTGCGGGCGCAGGCGGTACAACAACGGGCAGCTCAACATATCTCCGCTACCAGAATGATCTTAGAACACAACAGGCGCAGCTGGCAAAGTACCAGGCAGATTTGGCAGCAGCTACTACACCTTCCGCGCGCACTCGCTACCAGAACGACATAACGGGTACGCAGGCACGCATTACCAATTACCAGGCTCTGCTAGCTGCTACGTCTCCAACAAAGACAACGGGTACACTTAGTCCTACGTCAATTGCGCATATACAGGCACTTATTGCGGCTGACCAAGCTCGTCTGGCTGGCGCGGGTGGCAGACCTAGTACTACGGGAGTTCGTAATCCTGCTAGCATTGCTCATATACAGGCACTCATAGCTGCAGACCAGGCACGCCTTGCTGCAGGTACTGGTGGCGCGTCGCTCGTAGGCAATAGTCTAGGACCTGGTCTAAGCTTTTTGACCAACCCAAACGTTAACTGGTATACTCTGACTAAGGCGCAGCAGAGTGCTGTCGTTATGGCTGCACAGAGTACTACCGGCATGCCTACGTCTGAAAAGGCACAGATTTCTGCGCTAATGAAAGAGCGGCAAGCGTACTTGCCACTGGATCCTGCTCAGCAGCAGATGCTGTTCAGGTATACTAACTTCCAGAGCGGACTAAGCAACGCACTGGGAGCTTCGGAGCCACAGGCTCTGGGTGTAGCGAGTAAGGGTCTCGCTGCAGTAACGCCGGCACTTAAGTACATCGCACCTCTTGCTCAGACTGCTGCTAAGGCTCTGAATCCTCTGCTAGACAAGCTAGCCAAGGGAATCAATTCCAAGGGCTTCGGCACATTTGTAGGTTACCTAGAGAAGATGGCTACTCTAGGCATATCTGGGTTTGGTAAAGCATTTGGCGATTTTGCTGTCGGCCTTGGGCGTATGTTTGAAGGATTTGCTTCGTCTGGTACGGCCAAGACCGTTGTAAACGATCTCGTTGAGATGGCGGATCATTTTAAAAACTGGACCGGGGGCGCAGGCTTCAAAGCCTTTATGGATACAGTCAAGCGGGACACCCCTATACTTGACGACATGCTTAAGAACTTGCAGCAGATTCTGTTCAAGATTATCGGTAGCCTTAATACTCCGCTTGGACAGGCGGAGTTCAAGGCCCTATCCATGATAGTCAGCGCGCTAAATGCACTCCTGCACATACCTGGCATTGGTACCTTTATAGCCAACTTCATTGCGATTCAGCTAATTCTGTCCAAGACTAGAATTGCAGTAGTCGAGCTTGCTGCCGTCAAAGCACTGTGGAAATGGCTTAGCGAACTGTCCATCGTTAAAAACGTTACCAAGTGGTTCAACGACCTGTGGACGACGCTTAGCGGCAAGGCTATTGGCGCACTAAAAAGTCTTGGCAGCTCCATGGTGAGCGGTATTAAAACGGCTGCCCTCTGGTCTGCGCAGATGGTTGTTAGAATGGCAACTGCCGTTGCTGCTTGGGTTGCTGGTCTACTTGGAATTGACTCTGCCACTGCTGCTTCTTCTGCGTTTATCATTGCTGCATCGGGCGGCGTACTGCTCTTGCTTGCAGGGCTCGCTGTTGGTATATACGAGCTATATAAGCACTGGAACACAGTATGGAGCTGGATCACCAAGGTATCTAAAGATGCTTGGACCGCTATTTCCCAGGGCTGGGACAAGTACATTGCGCCGTACCTGTACAAGCCAGGTTTCTTCCAGATAGCACTGGACCAGTTGTCTAAGTATTGGGGTACAGTTTGGTCTAGTATGAAGGATGTTGGAACAAACTTCTACAACTGGTTTTATCATGACTTTGGCGACAAGATATACCAGTTCTTGGTTAAGAATGTGCCTAGCTGGTTCGATACTGCAGTTCATGGTATTTCTGTGGCTTGGAATAAGATTAAGGATACTGTCGAAGTACCTGTTAAGTTCATTATCGACACTGTTCTCGATGGCCTAATTAACTCGTTTGACTCTATAACAAACGCTGTGGGTCTAGGCAAGCCTATTCCAGTCGTGCACCCCTTTGGTCTTAAGTCGGGTGGTCGACTTCCTGGTTTTGGTGGTGGAGACGTTCTACCGGCTCTACTTGAGCCCGGAGAGACAGTTGTTGACAAGCAGCGTACGCAAAAATATGCTTGGCTCTTCAAACTTATGGGAGTACCTGGCTTCGCTGGTGGTGGTGTCGTAGGTAACCCCTTTAGTGCAATAGGCAACTTTTTTGGTAGTGCAGCCAGCGACATAGGTAATTTTATTGGTAAAGGTTGGGATCTTGCTAAGATTGCCACAGCTATGGCTACTGGCAATTCGGTAGCGCTGACTAATGCCTTTGCTTCGCTACTAGGACAGAAGCCGCCAAACACTGGTGGAGTACTTGCTAACATTCTAACTGCTATTCCACACATGTTGGTCAATGACGTAGTTAATTGGTTGATTGGATCTAGTCAAGCAAGTAATGTTGGAGGATCTGCTAATGTTAGCCAGTATGCTAATACGGCGCTAACTGTCTTGAGAATGCTTGGTCAGCCTAGCTCAGACCTAAGTACAGTACTTACGCAGATGAACACCGAATCTGCAGGTAATATAAATGCAGTTAACCGAACAGATATTAACTGGCAAAATGGTACACCATCTGTTGGCCTTATGCAAGTCATTGCGCCTACGTTTAGAGCGTTTGCTGGTCCTTTTGCTAATACTGGGCCATTTTTGTACGGAGTATCTACTAACCCGCTAGCAAACATTTTTGCTGGACTGAATTATGCAACTCAACGATACGGTGCTGGCTGGACTAGCGTGCTAGGTCACGGACATGGCTACTCTGCGGGCGGTGTTATTCCCGAGCCTGTTCTTGGGCTCGGGCTGAGTTCGGGTGATATGTACACATTTGCGGAACGTGGACAAGAAACTGTCATTCCAGGTGTGCCTAAGAAGGCCAACAGCTGGCAAGGGGCAGGTAAGGGAGGCGATGTGTACGTCACGGTTAACACGAATGAGATAAACCCTCGCTACAATGCAACAATGCTCGGTTTTGAGCTCGCACGGCGTAGCGGCTAAGAGGTCTTAATGAGCGGCCCTAGTTCACTTACGGACTACACTTTCTGTTTCGGCGATACGGGCTTTGTCTTTAATACAGACAGTACAGGACTACCCTTTATAGACGTAACCTCTGTAACGGGTCTTGACGATGCACCCCTGCGAATGAATACGGCTGAACATTCGCAGATGGACGGTACGTATGTCGATACCCCCTACATATCAATGCGTACAATAGGTATCACGGGTACTCTATATACTGATCCTTTTGATACTGATTCGTTGCTGGATCAACTGAAGGCTGATTTTGCATCTAATGTTGTACGGCCTTTTTATTACAAGTTGCCAAATAGGTCAATACGGTTCGTTAATGGACAAGGCGGTGGTCTCCAGTACCCTATTGATACTAACCGCCGCCTAGGTATCACTAAGATACAGGCCGTTGTGCTAGCAGGCGACCCATACATTTACGACTATCCTGCACAGATAGTCAACACTGGATCGCCTGCGGTCATAACTACGGGTATGGCCTTTAACACAGGGTTCAATATCACGTTTGGTGGAGGAGTACCTCCAGCACAAGGAACGCTGATCAATAATGGGACACTGACAGCGTATCCTCTTATCACGCTAACTGGTCCTCTTACCAACCCTGTTCTATCCGATGGCAACGGCGTTACAATGTCCTTTAGCATAACTCTTAACGCCGGTGATATTCTAACTATTGATTGTCGCTACAAGTCGGTAGTACTAAACGGCGTACAGAATAGACGTAGTGCGCTGTCAGGACTTAAGTGGATATCCGTACCGCCTGGAACTTCGGATACTGTGTTTCTGAACGCGGCTAGTGGCACAGGCACAGCGCAGTTTACTATGAGCAACACCTATTACTAGTGGAGTGGAATGTCTGCAGTAAACCCGCCATGGGCATGCCAAGGCAGAACAGATCACCCAGCCGCACTAGTTCGAAATGCACTAGCTGCTGCGCTGAGCATGCGAGGGTCAGGGAACAACACCACTGCAGCTGGCGGAGTTCATCCTGATTACGGCAACCGTCTAGTTGTTACTGGCCTTGCGTCGATGAACGTACAAGTCGATACAGGCGCGGCAGTAATGCCTAGCAGCACTTCTTGGTACGGATGCTACTACGGCTACGCTGCTACAACCACAAACTTGTCTATCGCTGCTTCCTCAGCTACTCAGTGGCGTACAGACCGCGTAGATGCTGCCGTTACCGACCCAGGCGACAACACAGCTAACTGGACACCTGTAGTCACCACAGGGACTTTCTCTTCTTCGTCGCCTGGCGCTACTCCCGCGGCTCCTAGCAACTCTGTACCGCTAGCGCTAATTCGCGTTGTACCTAATATGACTGTTACCAACGGTGCCGGCACTGTTCTAGACAACAGGCAGTGGCTACCTCTGGGTGGGCCGCTAATCACCACGTCAGCTAATAAACCGACGTCAGCCTTGTCGCAAGACGGCACTATGTGGTATGAGACAGATACTCAGCAGCTAGGCATTCTAATAGGTGGTGTTGCGCGATATATCGTCGCGGGCGACGCGCCAGATACTCTGCATACGTCGACTTCCCTACTGAACGGTTGGGCGGGTACTGTCTGTTATCGTAAGAGTCAAGATGGTATGGTTCATGCCTGGTTTCAGCTTAATGCAGGCGTAGGAACAGACAACACGGCTTTCTGGAACATTCCTTCGGGTTACCAGCCAGTAGCTTACGGGTCACCACCCTGCTTCAAGTGTACTCAGTTCACTGGAACGCCGGGTACGCCATATAGTACCTGGTTTCAAGCGAACGTGAACCAGCTATACATATATGGATCAGCTGGCACTGTTAGTACCCCTATTGAAGGCTATGGCGCTTGGTATGCGGGGCTGTAATGACAGTTCAATACACTTACTTGACAACAAATGTGAGGACAGGGCAAGTTCTAGGAGAACTACCCGCTAACGGCGTTGCACTAGACAGGTCTCTCAATGCTGCTGGAAATATGTCAGCAGGTGTAAGGCTAGACGATAAGCGTCTTGATAACAACGAGATGCTAGTTAGAACTACTCCCGGTTCAACAGCATTTTGGGCTTATAGAGAAAATACCATCGTATGGGGTGGTATAATCCTCTCACGTGAATACCAATCAGCGCAAAAGACTATCTCTCTGACAGGGCAGACCTTCGAGTTCTATCCTAGTCGGCGTTACCCATACTCTATTCTAGGCCAATATCTAGCTATCGCGGCTAATCTGGGCCAGTGTTACATGATTGCCTATCTGTGGCAGCAGCTACAGTCTCTGGCTGGAGGTGATATCGGAGTCCTTTGGCCTACAACTATACCGAATCCCGACACCTCTATTGGTCTACTAATTCAAGGGTATGACCTATCTAAATCATATGGTGATCTGATTAAGTCAGTCACGGACATAGATGGCGGACCTGACTGGTACGTGGGGTACGCAGAAGATGGTAATGGGCTACCACTCAAGCAGCTGGTAGTTGGTGCTCCTATAGGCAATCCGCTAGGCGACCTGATTGTTGACTATCCTGGGTCTGTTGCTGACTACGCCTACACCGAGAACATTTCTGCTGGTGCTAATCAATGGTATGCCGTAGGCACTAGTGACAATACAAGCCAGATAGTGGGCATAGCAACGGACTCTAACTCACTAGCTAGTGACGTCCCACTCTATGAGAGTGTTAATAATTACTCGAATATATCAGATCAGACAACTATTAACAATCTCGCATCTGCAGATCTATCTTCCTTGCCTACGCCTCTAGTGACTCATGTGGTAAACCTTGTAGCTGAGAATAATTTTCCACAGTTCGGTTCATATGGCCTGGGCGACTATATGCAGGTTAACGTTATCGACCCTAGGTTCCCTGTAGGAAACACCTTTAACGTCCGACCTGTAGGGTGGACTATTCACCCGCCAGATGATGGTGGCGGTCCGGAAGCAATTGACCTAGTGTTCAACGAGACACCGACGGTCTCAGGTGCCTAAATATCAGCTAGCAAAACCTTTCGATATAGTCAAAGTCATTAGAGACCTACAAAATAGTGTCCAGCAGCTACAAATTCGGTCAAACGGGACTACCTACCCTACGCCTTGGAACACAGTTAGTTTGGCTGCTGGCTGGTCATTGCTATCCGGACAACCTGTACCTTCTTACCGGTTTATAGCCTTCCATGTTGTTGAAATAGTTGGTGCGATACAATATTCAACCAGCTTCTCAGGGAGTACAACTGTTACCGCATCGGCTATTAATAGCTCATTCATACCAAAGACTCAGATCTTCATTGCCGGTGGCCCAGGAGCTGCAGGTCTGGCAATTAACACCGACGGGTCGCTAGTTGCGGCGCCTTCCGGATCTACGATGTATTGTAACTTTAACGGTACCTACCCAACCGACCTGTGAGTTTATTTATGGCCGTTGAGACTATTATTTCGCTTATGGGCGGTACTGGAGGGAGCGTCGGTATTGTCGTACTTGCTCTTTTTATTACAGGCCATATTGTACCAAAAAGCCGAGTGGACGAAATAAAAGAAGAACGCGACGAGTGGAAGCGAACAGCAGAGAACGAACGGCTGCGAGCAGATGCAGGAGTTCTAGCAGGGCAGATAGTAAAGGATGTTCTGGGTAGCCTTTCTAAGAAGGAACTATCATAATGTGGCCCCTCGGGAATAAAAGAAAGACAAGAGAAAATGTTAAAAAAGCACAACGTGAAAGAAAGGCTTCCGAGGAGCGCCTGGCGTACGCACAACACCAAATAATAGAACCACTTCGTCAGCTACACAAAGAGCTGGCAGAAAAAAATCACATAACAGAACGACTAACTAAGCTCATACAGGAGGAGCGTGACCGCTAATGTCCGTAGCTACTCAGGTCGACTGGTGCGTACGAATCTGCTTCTGGCTCACTGTTCTGTTTCCTCTTTTCATAGCACCCGTCTGGCGTTGGTGGGATAGCTGGTGGGGACGACAAATTGTGTCACTTGACCTCAGCATCACTTTGACTTTGCTGTCCAGTTGGCTCTACATAGACTTTCATCTATTCGCATTGGAATACATAGCCCTCTTGCAGAGAGTGCAACTTGTCGGGCTCTACCTTGTTATCGCCAACATACTTTGGCGTACTGCCTTGATCGTAACCACACAGGTGAATGGCAGAAACAGAGACAGAGACAGAGACAGAGACAGAGACAGAGACAGAGACAGAGACAGGAAGCTAGAAAAAGAAGTCAGCATCGAGACTCTACCAGAGTAACCAATCTAGCCGACAGGCCCTGCCCTCGTGCGCCATGGTGTCTGGCGCCTCCTCCACGAGAGGCAGGGTCTGTCTTTTTGTGCCAAGGACAACGGGGGCTGTGGATCTCTGTTGCTTTCCAGACGGCGTTACCGCCTTGGTAAATTCTGGACTTTTAGTCTTTGTAGAAGAGCACTGCGCGCTTTAAGTATGAGTGCGCTAACACTTGCGGGTCTCTTGTTGCTGCAGCAGATAAAGTATACAATATGGCGCATACTGTCGTTCGTATCCTTCCACATTCTGAGCGGAGATATGAGAAAGCCAAGCTGCGCAAGCTTGCTGTTATCTGCCCAGTGCTTGGCCTCACTAGATCCTTGTAGGACTAGAGGTACATGGCAGCGCTGACAGAAAGCTTTAACTACGCCTATATACTCTAGGCTTACCAGCTCGGCAAACTCATTGTTCCTATGTTCGAAACGTTCGCAGACGATTAGAGTAAACGGTCCGTATGTCTGCATAATGGTTTCTAGTTCGGCGTGGTGCTCGTGCTTATCCGGGTCGCCTACTTGGCCACGCTGGACAACCTCTATGTAGGGTTCGTCTGAGTCGTGGAAGTTAATCTGTACTACGGACCACCCTGTTGCTCCTCCTGGATCAACTCCGAGCAGCCTAAGCGCAGTATCCACGCTAATGCGTCCGGTGAATAGCTGCGCGTATAGCTTTTGCTCTGGCGGCTGCTTCTGCACGAAGTCTATACCGACTTGCTAGCTCTGCTCTCGCTGCAGGTGTATTGGCATTGATTAGTTCTCCGTCTGTCCACATGTGAAGCAGAGTTGCTTCGACTTCTGTCTCCTGTTCGACTTCTGTCTCCTGTTCGACTTCTTTCTCAGGAAGGCTCATTCCATATCCTCTCTGTGTACGAGATTAGTACTGTGAGTATCAAAACTGCATATATAGATAGAATCAGCAGATAGTGGGCAGACAGGATATTGATGGCGACAAGTGTTATGATTCCGATTACTGATAGAGCCATCATGTGTTGCCACATAGCCTCATATCGTTGCTTCATCCGTGCTTCCCCTTGGCGGCGTCCACCCTGCGGCTTTCAGGAGTCGTACTGTTTCAGGGTGAAGATAAGTGCGAACGCGATCACCCTCTACACGGACGTATGGTACTTCGAGTTCGACTGCAACTATTGGTATTACTCCTCTTGCGAAGTCGATATTGATGCTATGTACGGGTATCCACTCTCCGTTGAGCTTAACTGCTGTAAACATGTTCTTATGCTGGACTTCTATCTCCATATCAGGCATATATCTGTACCTCCTACTATTACTAATAGACTTAAGATAGACATCGTGTGTCCTCAGCTAACATAAACACGCGCAAGCTATGGATAAAACGCGTCTATTTAAGTCTATTTAAGTCTGTTTATAAGTCTAACTAACTTAGCTCTCGGTAGCTCGCTTGGGTCCCTTTGAAGCACTTTAACTGTGTCTAGTGCCTTTTCTCCCCTTGCGATACTGGTTAGTATCGGTACGAGTGGTCCTAGACGGTCAAGCATTTCGACTACCGATGGCTTGCTTGGATCGTCTTCTCCGAGTAGGAGAGCCATCTGCTCATCGAAGCGAGCATTCACTCTATCGGAGGCTTTCTTAATCGTCTCTTCTGTTGCCGTACCGAGTTCCGTGATGGCACGCTCAACTTCGACACGTAGCCGTTTTGTTACAATTGCTGGACCTACTCGCTCAGCCTTCTTTATCTCTGCACGTAGGTCGCGCAAGACGCCATGGGCTTCTGAAACTACACCTCGGAGTTCGTCTGTTGCAGTTCTGTTCTTCTCAAACAGAGATTCGAGACGCGCTGCAAGAGTTTCGTCTCTAACTGTGCTAGTTTCAAGTTCTACTATCGCACGCCGCTTAGCCATCCAGGGACTCCTCTAGATGCTGCTTCTCTGCAGTCAGTTCTGCTATGCGCGCTTCAATCTGAGCTATACGCGCTTTTGTGCTACGAGAGTCTCCTTTTCGGCGGAGTTCAAGTTTGTCTAGCGTAATAGGAAGTGAATGATCCTCGGTCTTGAACTGGACGTATTCTCCTGCCCCTAGGCGCCTGCCTAGGTGTTCTTCCATTACTAGAATATGCTCGCCTACCCAGCCACGACCCTCCGTTTTGATGTAGGAGTAGCCATTCTTATTAATTGTTCTCGTGCCTGCCGCAGCTGCTTTGCCTCGAGGCATAGTTATAGCCACCGCCTATCAACTGAGTTGGGACGTGGTTGATTGGTTGTAGGTTCGACCCAGTGTGATCCCAGACCCTGACACCCTGAACATGTCTTAGTGTTAGCTATACTCCCCGGCCATATCATGCCCTTACTTGTTTGCTGTACAGATCTGACACTCTTGGGGATAGGGCTACCATCGAGCATAGTGACGCCGCATCCTTCGCACTCACCGCAGCGACGAAAGACAGGCTGGCCCCCACGGCGGTGTGATAGGAACATTCCGCTTGCTACTAGTTTCTTGTAGCATTTGAGGGCTAGTAGCACAGCAAATATCGCTAGTGCTGTAATTGCTAGGATTAGAAAGTTCACTAGTACAACCTCTGCATAGGCCCCGTTAGGTTAATCGTGTTAGTTGAACCGTGTGCTCGTCGTTCGGTACGCTCGTAAGCACGCATGCGGACTAGCGCTTCACCTCTGTCAATCTGCGCTGCCAACATAGCATTGTCCCGTGCTATGTAGCGACCGTAGATCACTAGGAGTGCGCTACCCCCAATGATTACTAGTACGCCGACTCCTACTGGACCTGCCACTAGTCCACTGACTACTGATGCAGTGGCTACCAGGGCACTAGTTACAGCTACACGCCTGTTGATTGCGAACATGTTTCTCCTGTGTACGGTTTGTTTTTCGAGCAGTTTTTTGGGCTTTCTTTTATTATACAGGGCCACTATGGTAAAAAGCAAGGCTCATTTAAAGGATCTTTCAATCGCTGATAAGGTCACCCCAACTAGATCCTACTTCGGTATCTACCTTGAACGCAACGTAGCCGCCTACTACCCGCTGCGCTGCGGCTAGCATTTCTTCTACTAGAAGAGCCTTAACTCGGCCTACGTTGTCTACGTGGCATTCAGCCAGGATGCTGTCATGAACGATATTGCGGATCCAGCCTATACCTTTCAGTCGGGGGCGCAGGTGGCACACAGCATCCACAGTTGTGTCGGAGGCGGTTGACTGAGGTAGGAAGGCGAGCGCTTCGTTTAGTATATCTTTTCTGTTATTCTTGGTGATAAGGTAGAAGCGGCGGTGGCGCCCAAACGGCGTGACAAGGTCTTCGCCATTGAGCACCATCTGCCGTACCATTTCCCTGAAGGAAACAACCTGGGGAATAACATTGAACAGGGCCTTCATGCCTCGTTCAGCTTCTGCGACTGATATGCCAAACTCAAGAGCAATGCTTCTGGCCTCACGGCCATATGAAATTCCATATACGTACGCTTTTACTCTGATGCGAAGTTCTTTAAGAGCTGGCTTGTCTAGTCCTGTAACATCTCCGTATAGTCGAGGTGTGAACTCATCGAACAGGTCACGACTTGGATCGTTAAATACTGCGCGTAGGTACTCATCCTGAGCAAGCCAGCATAGCACACGCAATTCTGCCTGTCCGAAGTCGCCTTGAACAAAGACATGGTCTTTGTTAATAGGAACAAACTGCCTCTTGATCTTTGCAGATCGGATAATGTTCTGTAGGTTCGGGTTACGCGAACTGAGTCGTCCTGTAGTAGTACCATGCAACAAGAAGACGGAGTTGGTACGTCCTCGGTATGTACGCTTCCTGATGCCTTTGACATAAGTTCCAAATTGCTTGGCCTCTTTACGATGCTCCAGCATCTTTCTAAAGAAAGCCTCTGCGTCTGTACCTAGCGCTTTTTCTGCCAATCCTTCCAAAGCATCTTTATCAGTCGTGTTATGCGTAATAACAAAATCGTCTGTTACGTAGAGTCCATCTACTGCGGCGACCTTGATACACTGTACGACCTTCTTTCCTGTATAGTCGATTTGCTGTAGCGATCGGTGCCTAACGTAGTATCGACCAAAACAGCGCTTGTCCTTACGAGCTAGCCTAAAAGGAATAGTTCCTAGTGGCATTGAGATACTTACGTTGTAGATTGTTCTGTATCCCTTATCAGAAGGTCTTTCATCAAGGCGGGCCCAGCCACCAAGAGATCGTACTAGATATTGCACATCTAGTGCAAGTTGCTTGGAAGTGACTGCAAAGCTTGTGTGTCTTGCTTCTGACACAGTACCATCGGTATCCATAAGTCCCTGCAGTAGCGCTAGCCGTTGCTCTACTGACCCTTCTAGATACTCTCTGGGCACACTCTTTTCCCAGCTGCGTTTGCCTTCAAGTCCATAGGACCGGATAGCCGTGTTGTAGTAGTTAGCAAATCTGTTTCCATCTGGCGATGCGATTCGATAGTCATACCTACTAATGTGCTTTAGTTCGAGTGTGTGCTGTGCTATTTCTTTGCGGACGTAGTCGAGAATTTCTTCATCTGCGCTTGTTAGCTTAATAGTGCCGTAGTTACTAAAGCTACCATCACCGAGAAGCAGACCCATAAGATAAGGGTCTACGTGCAAATTTTTTGGTTCGAAGTTAATTGCGTCGACGTAAGGTATATACCTAGACCATACGCCGTTAGCCATTCGTAGTTCATGTTGTCTGAGCCACGAAAGTGGGACCGTTTTTGTATTATTGTTCGTTATGTGGGTTACTGTCCAGAGATGATTGTCGGTACATTCTGTACTGCCTCCATCGCTGAATGTTATGCGATAAACGTCTTCTGTTGTTTGTGGGGAGATGCCGACGACTTCTGTTGGCATGCCGTTACTACCTATAACCAGATCGCCTACCTGTACGTCCCCCATGGAGATCCATCCAGTAGGTGTAAGAATTTTTGCAGTAAGTGGCTGTGCTTCACTAAATTCCTTTTTCGTATTAAGCTTCATAGGAAGCCGCATACCGAACTCTTCTTTTATAACCTTCTTGACCTGTATAGGAGAGTTCGGGTTAAACGAAGCCCACTCCTCTGAAGGGATCGCTGCTGCGATTTCTTTTCGCAGCGTCTGGAGAACTTCTTGATATTCTTTCCAGAGCTGTGCATTATACTTCAGGTCTACACCTATACCATTTACTTCCGTAAATGCAAGGTGGTATCCCGCAGTTAGAAGAAAGGTCTGTACATCGAGAAGGCTTCGCTTTTTGCCATCAGCAAGCCTCTTGATTGGCTCAGCAACAGGTAGTTTTGCTATTTCACGCTCATGGAGATCTATAAGAAGATCCGTAACATGGATGTCTAGAGCGTTGTAGTAGTAGAGCGCTTGTCGGCCTTCTGGCGTTTCTACGATAGCGCCATAGCCACGTCCCGGTACCTTGTATTTGTCTAGAGCATGTTTCCAGTCTGGAGCACCTAGCAGCTCAACACCTTGATATTCCAGGCTATGTATACCTGGCCGTTCATCTTGAACATACGACAGAAGCATAGAGTCACGATCGGCTTCTGCCATATAGCCTGAATAGGCCCACATACCCTTGACATCGAACTTAATATTCTGTCCGCGTATCTTCCTAGACCGTAGGTAGTTGCCGAACGCTTCGCGAACACGCTGATCTTCGAGTGCGAATTCTCCAAGGACTACGACCTTGCCTCGTTCGTATCCTATGCCGATGCACAGCATCTTGTGCCGAGTAGGTTGCTCAAAGGATACGTCTTTTTCAATATCGGACTCGATGTCTATTACAGGTGGGCGATCGTACGGCCTATTCTGTAGCAGTTCTAGTACTACGAGAGCTTCTTCGGGATCATCGTAAGCCTTCCATTTGGGCTCGTACCAAAGTGTACTATTGGCGTCTCTACTCATCTTGCCAACGTCCGAGACTAGAGTAGGAAAGAAGCTTTCGACGCGCAAACAAGCAGCAGGATGGTAGCTGCAGTATACGGTAACGCCTGGAAGCTCTTCTTCATTCGTATGCCCAAAGCCTAGACGTAGCCGCGTGATACCAAGCTTGCTGTCTAGGATCGATTGTGCAGCGCTATTGCCCAAAGCGAGAACTTTAGTAGCGCCTGATTGTTGAATCTCTTTCATAAGACGCGGCCGACAGGCAGTAAGTGCTTTTGCAGAAGGTGTCGCACCGCTACTGTCCCTACAGAGACAAGCGTTTGTTACTCGTAGATTGTCACGTTCGATTTGCTTATGCTTCAGGATCGCATTAAGTAGTTGTCCTGACTCTCCGATAAAAGGTTTTCCAACTTTGGATTCGTTCGCTCCTGGCGCCTCGCCTACAACGACAATATCAGCTGTAGTTGGGCCCGCACTAGGTACGAATTCTCCGTCTCTGTGCAGCGGACATTCCTCACAGAGTGCATCTGGGTGCTTGCGTACTATATCGTTCATCTTGGCTCCAGTTCAATCCAGACGTCGTACTCGGGCCCTATCCAGTCCATACTGGTGTACTTCTCTATATGGAGATTAGCTGTAACAGGTCCACGCCAGCCATAAGTGAACAGGCCGCTGCTGTCTTCACCGTTAACTTCTACGCCTCCATATCGAAGGCTTAGTACATAGCCAGGATAGACTTCAAACTCGCCTGTTAGCAAGTCTATGCCGTCGGAGTAAATCTCGTCAATACCCGCTACATGGCATCTAGTACAGCTAAGCCACACACTATCGTCCGGGTCTATGTTCAAGTACCAAGCGTGACCTCCGCTCTGTTCGCACAGCAGAGCGAATAGTTGTCTCCATACTTCGCCTTCAAAGTCACGTCCCCATCGCCAGTAACGTTCGCTTGCTTCGGCTTCTTCAGCGGACAGGATATGCCACTCCCACTTATCCATAATCAACTCCAAGAGTAAGGCCCAGCTGTGGCAGCAATGGCAGTAGTGCGGCCACGCTTACAGAGGAAGGCGGAGGCTCTGACAACCACAGCTGGGCAGCCTATGATGTTACCCTAGACGTCACTAAGCGCAATAAGGGCTGCGCGAGTTTTTGGTCCCGCAATACCGTCGACACCTGAAAGCCCGAACTTGTAGAGCTGGAAGTTCTTTACCGCTGTGAGAGTCTGTTGCTCGAAACTGCCGTCTACGTCGATACCGCGAACTCCGTGCAGACCTGAGTTACTCAGCGCCGTTTGTAGCACTTTCACTGCCTGACCAGTAGAGCCAAGCTGGAGTGTCACCGACTCTGGCCACTGATCCCAGCTTACGGACTTAAGTCCCAGGTCCTGGTAGGCTAGCGCTGCTAGGTCGTCGATTGTGCCATGGAATACAGAGCAGTCTGCTGTACCAACGCCTGGCACTTGGTAGCTGTCTGTGAACTGCCACAGCTTGTGCGGCGAAGCTGGTTCGGTTTGTCCGTATGCTGCGATCCACTCGACAGGCAGAAGATCGTTGGCAGCACCAAAACTTTCGCCTGTATACACCCACAAGTACTTGTGAATGTCCTGTCCGTACTGAACTAGCATCTCATCGTACCAGGCAGTTAGCATCGCACGATCGCCTTCCTCAACGTCGGCAATGAAGACTTCTCCTGGCTGGATTGGACCTACTAGACGGCGGAATGCACGTGCCTGATCCGCACCAGATTGGCCAGCTACCAAGTACTGGTAGATGCCTAGGAACCTAACACCGCCCTGGTGTAGGAAGGTTCGACGCCAGCCGCCGAACCAGGCTTGGTCGTCGTGTGCGCTGCCGTACATTGCACGGACAACGATTGCCTTTGACCACTCGAGGTAGACTGCGTCTACTACCCACGGCTGGAATTCGCTAACGTCAGCGACCAATACCTGGGGAGTAATAGCCGGCCGCTCGATGCTAACTGGAATGTCAATACCTGCGGCTCTAATAACAGGCGTAACGCCTACATCACCAGCACGGAACGGAATCCTAGTAGGTGTCGACATGCTATTCTTCTCCTGACCGGCCAACTAAGCGGCCTGTGGATTCTTGAGAGCTGTCATGCTCGTTTGCCTAGGCGGTAACTTGCGTTTCTTTCCATCCAAGGTACGTGTACGGCGTTATGCCTCTTGCCCATGAATCGATAACGTATGTATTGTAAGTGACGAGGCTTGTGTTAACCCTGCTAGCTGGCTGGACAAAAAAATGTTTTGGTCGCTCTCCTTCAGGAGTCCAGACAGGCTGAATAATCGCGCCATCAAGAGCGTACGTATATGGTGCGCTTGTATCTAGACTCCGCAGGTGTGATCCGAATTGTCTAACTGCGCGTACAAACTCTGCAGGCCATTCTCGTGAAAGGCCTAGCATATGTAGGGGGAATCTGGTGCCATACGTGCTTATAGTGCGTTCCATGAGTTCTAGTCGGTACCGTACGTTTTCTTGCGTGAGACGGCGCGGAAACCCTAGTACTGTACTAGGAGGCACTACGTCTGCTAGTTCTCTGATTACATCGAAGCGTTCCTCTTGATCGTATCCTTGTACTACAACCATAAAGGTTAGACTACACCCGCGACATACTTTCTCGTGTGCTTGTAGGGCATATGTAACTGCTTCTACCGTACCCGATCTGTCATTGCGTATATCAGGTAGAACTACCTCGTCTACTTGGTATTCAGCTGCAAGCTTGAAGAGTTCTCCTATGTATATAGGTTGCCCATCCTCAAAGAGACCGTTGTCGAGAATAATGTACGCGTCTGACGCAAAGAGCTGCCTACTATACCTACGTTCGTGTTGCTTGAGGCACTCCGGCAGAAGCATCTGTAGCTTACGTGTACGTATATCGTTAAGGCAGGAATACGGTGGGATAAGTGCTACTTTAGCCATTGAGCTTCTTTCCTTCTGGCGCATAGCATTTAATCCATCCGTGCTGATACCACATGTGGCTATCCTGCGAATAATGTGGATGACGTACTGTTTCTATCTCGTAGCCAGCTGCTTCGAGTCGTTCACCACATTCCTGGTGCAACTCAGGTGTATGGAACTCTATGAGCCAGTAAGTCCGTGCTAGCTTTATGATATGCTGTGCACCTTGGAGTATATATCCTTCGTGCCCCTCTGTGTCGACCTTAATGAAGTCTGGTACGCCAAGGTCAAACGCTAGGTCATCGACTGTACGACAAGGAACTGTTACGTGAGGAATAGTGTCCCATTCTGTTCCAGGATCCCATTCCATTCCGTGCGTACCTGGTGTTGCTAGCTGGCCCGTTTCTGCTAGCGACGGAAGTGCTGCTAGCTTTACTGTGCCATTGTGATCGGATACTGCTAGTGCGTTGACTACGACGCTACGCTCTTCGAATTCACAGGCTAGGAGCATACTGAGTGCGTCTTCATTGGGTTCGAATGCATAGACCTTCTTGAAAGCACCTACCATGTGTTGGACGCTCTGTCCTACATTGGCACCTATGTCCCATCCTATATCTCCTGACCAGCCTTGCCAGAGTTTGGCATCTACTTCGATTGGATCTCTAGGTGCTGGGCGTATCATATCTTAGCCTCTATACTTGCTAGTGCCGGCTTCCAGTATTTGTTCCATACATTTTCTATGCTGTACTGTTGGGCGAAGTGTACTGCCCTGCTGTGTAGTCCCTGATCGCCCTTAAGCCTTTCGTCTCCAGCGTGCATGTATGCTGCGGCATACGCATCAGCAAGCCCTTCGATAGAAGGGGATACCCAGTTAGCCTGGTGCTCGTCGTTCCATATATAGTGGCCTGAGACTTGCCAGCCTATCTTGCCGATTTCCTTCATAGCCGACGCCTTGGTGACTACGACTGGCGTTCCGCAGGCTTGTGCTTCCAGAGCGGGAAGACCGAACCCTTCCCCCTGACTTGCAGCTGATAGGACGTCTATGTGTCCAAACCAGCGACGCATCATTTCAGGGGTAACCATACCTGCGCGAAGTGCATACTGGTCACTGAATCGTACCCACTTGTTGATTCCGTACCTGTGGCACATGACTCGTAGGTCGACGCCGTCATGTAGGAACTGGTCGTTGTTAAGTGAATGTACGTATAGGAGAGAGTTTGGATGCTTATCGTGGAAGAGTTTGAAGGCCTGGAACTGTTCGTACCAACCCTTTCGGGTCTTTGACTTGTTGGCTGCACAGATACCGATAACGAAGGTATCGTCATCAAGGCCTCCGAGCCTACGAACTTCTGCCCGCTCCTCGTCAGATAGAGGTTTAAAGACGTCCGTATCGACACTGTGTGGCACGTACAACGCATCGAAACCTGCACGCGCTAGCAGCTTGCGACCGTGTCGCGACATTGCGATCGGAACTACGTTCTTCGCGCTCTGGAAGAAGATAGTGTCCTTGATACTTAGGTGATCGTCTGTGTCGATAGGCGTCCACGCATAGACATTCATACCTTCGAGCATGGCGGGATTCATTGTCCAGACATCCATCAGGGTGATAAGGACATTAGCACCGAAGTACTTGTAGTGCCCTACAAGGCTGTCGTCTGAATAGGTCTCCCCCGGAAAGACAGGGATACCATCTATAACGAGACGTTTTCCTTGTAGGCCATAGAACGCGCTGATAGCTACCTCGTAGCCTTCTTTTTGTAGCTTACGTGCTAGTTGGCCAGCTTGGATGCCGTACCCACCATCGATAAAGGGCGCATTCGAATGAATTAGGGCTCGAAGTTCTGTCATGACTTGTTATCTCCGAATAGAGCGGAAGTCGGAACGAAGCCCTCCTGCATGATGTTAGGCTCTTGCGCACGTGCTTTGAGCATCTCATTCATGATGAATAGTTTGTTGTAAGTGAACCTGGCGTAGTTGATGAGGTCGACGATTTCGTCCATCGCCATGTCGAGTGTTGGCGCCTGCAGAAATGCCCACTCTCCATATGTCTGCGCGCCTACTTCTTCCTTGCGGAGAAGTTCTCGATCTAGCTGGTGGTTGGCTTTTTCTGTTAGTGCGCGAAGATCGGATGCTATGTCGCCAGTCATGTTACTCATGGCCAAACCTCCGTACGTTGTTTTCCCTGATCTTGTCGTAGAGAGCTGCGACGTCGACCTCGAGAATAGAGAGGACGTTGCATAGGTAGATAAGCGCGTCGACGGCTTCGCTAGCGATGTTCCAGTGCACTTCTTCTGGTGAGTGCGTACCGCGCTCGACCTTCTTGACTAGGTTACACAGTTCTCCGACCTCGCCAGCGGCAGCGAGTGCCATGAACGTGATACTGTCTGCGTGATTAGGAAACCAGTTCTTGGAGTCCTGGCCACACTGCTCGACAATCTCGTTGATATCGGTAATCATCGTATAGCCTCCATAAACTCGGCTTTTGCTGTACGTGTGTGATCGGCGAAGACGCCACGCACTGATGTTGTTCTGGTTGTACCAGTTGCACGAACCCCACGAATCGACATACAGGTGTGCTGTGCTTCCATGACAAGGATAACTCCCTTAGGAACAAGCTGTTTCATAAAGGAGTCTGCGATTGTCTCGGTTAGCTCTTCCTGCGTGTTAAGTCCCGCAGCGAAGTAATTGATTAGTCGCGGAATCTTGCTTAGGCCGACGATCCTACCATCGGGCACGTAGCCCATGTGTGCGGTGCCTACGAACGGAAGAACATGATGCCTACACAGAGTTGCGAATGGCAGGTCCTTCACTACGACCATGTTGTCGGTAGCTGCTTCGAACGTCGTGAACTCGAACTTTTCAGGCGTAGTGAGTTCGTTCAGAGCTTTCAGGAATCGCTTTGGAGTATCTCTCTCTTGCGGGTCTGAAGGATCGAGGCCTGCTGCGCGAATCAGTAGGAACCTAGCTACATCCTCTAGGCTAGTAAACAACTCTTGCGGATCGCCTAGGTCTGGTGGATACGTCTTAGCTATAATATTTGTCACCGTGCGATATCTCCTGGCCAGATTAGAATGTGCGTTCGGAACGATATGCCATAGCCGCGGTCCACTGCTGCTTGTGCAAACAATCTTGCGGCCCTTATGTTTGCTTCGGGCGTTTCGCCCTCAGGCATGAGCATTACACGGCGTGGATCTATATGTATAGAGTCTACTATCTCATCTACCTCTTCAAGGTCTTCTCGCCATGTGTCTGCAGTAAGGACGAACTTAAACCACGCGTTACGTGTTGCGACTAGCTCGTGAAGCGCTTCGAGTTTGCGACGCTTCGACAGTCGGTTACCACTACTTGCTAGCTTAGGCGATACGTTGTATTGTGTTACGTGCTGATTGAAAATACCTAGAGGCTTGATTGTACCCGCTGTCTCGACGTGTATCTTGTTCCCGTATGCACGCAGAGCATCCATAACAGGAATTAGCTCTCGTTGTTGCATTAGCGGTTCACCGCCAGTAACAACGATGATGGTGGGTCGCTCTTGCCAGTCCCAGAAAGTCTTCAGCTCGAGAAGAACCTCTTCTTCGTTTATGAGCTTCTGGCCCAGTATTGGATCGTTCTTGTCGAACTGGAAGCCTAGACGCGTCTTCGCTGCTTTCTCAGGTGTATCTGCCCAAGTGTATGGCGTATCGCAGAAGGAACATTCTAGGTTACATCCGTAGACTCTTAGGAACAGGCAGTGCTGCCCCGATGCCGATCCTTCGCCCTGAATAGTAGGACCGAAGATTTGACTAACGCCTAGCACTACTTGCTTCCCATCTGTCGCAGACCATAGTAGGTAGAATTTCGCCGCGTACTAGGTTACAGGTTCCTTGAGTAGGCCTGTTGCTGTCTGGTGTGTACATGCTACAGTTACCACAACATTCGTTCGACGACCCGATACGGTACCGGACAGACCTCTTACTTACTTTTGGAGTAGGTAGTGTCATGCTAACTCCTTTAAAAAGCTTCGTACCAGGCCCAGGTCTTTGGTGTTTCGCTAACGCCCACTGCAACTACCTCAGGGAAGTGGTCAGTGAGCTGACTATAAAACAGATATGCGAGATTCTCCGCTGTAGGGTTAACGCCTTTTGGCATACGATTATTGAGGTGCTGATGATCGTAGGCTCTGTCAATATACTTCTTAAATTCGTCGAGTTCTCGATAGTCGCGTACGAACCCGACATCATTGAGAGGTCCTTGCAACCGGACACGAACTATATAGTTGTGTCCATGTAGCCTGGAGCATGGATGGTCTGCAGGAAGACCTTCCAAAGAATGCGAAGCGGAAAACGTGAAATCTTTTTCGATTGTGTACATTACTTCTTCCTCCAGGATTCCAGAGCACGAACATCTTTAAGCGTTTCAGTCCAGTTATCCCCGAAGTCGTGGATAACTGCGCGGTCGTCGATGTATGCTACGGCGGCTATCTTACGGTTCGTAATGAGGACGTCTAGGCCTGATTCGCCGCCATCCCAGAACTTTATTTCACACTTAGGATCTATAACGGTTCTGGGATAATCGTCTGGCAATGCATCTACGATACTATGTACGTCACGAGCCGTCATAATAGCTACTGCATAGCCTGCTTCCTGCATAACTCGTATGCCCGTTACATCAATTGGATCGTATATCTTGCCTCCTTGCCAACCCCGAGAGTATTTGTGTATGACGCCATCGAAATCTATGGCAACGCACTTTCTAAGAGTCATGTCACTCCCAAACAATCTCGTCGGTGAGGCTTGTTGGCGGAGGTAGGTATTTCGATACCTTGTCGACAGGCGCAGTCAGATCGACCTTGTACTCTCCACGCTTAACCTTTTCTGGGTCGAACGGAGGTTCTAGATCGAAGACTGCCTGCATACGCTGTCCGATTCCTTTACCTTGCCAAGGAATCGTTACTTGTTCGACTCCATGTCGAACAAACTCTCGGATAATGCGCTCTCTGTCGAAGTTACCTGTGAACAGGCTTAGCAGTGCTGGCGGATCAGTTTCAGCAAGACTATCGATCTGCGCCTTCAACTTGAACCACCATCTTATGTGATCCCGAGGCTTTGCCGTACGCATGTCTATATCATAGCTTTGAATTGTGTCTGTTGGCTTGACTAGGCCATACTTATACGACATGATTAGGACGCGATCGTAAAACTCTTCGACATAAGCAAGGGTATACTGAAAGTGCGCACCTTGCCAGATCTCCTGAGCCTCGCCCTCTTCTATGAACGGGTCTTTGATTCCTGTACACGGCACTACTGCCAGTGTATACCCTTCTGCCATTATGTCACTTCTTTTTCTAGAACTGGTTACGTTCTTCTATAATCCTTTTTCTTGTCTCCCAAGGTTTCCTGGCTTCTTCAGGTTCTATGTTAGTTGGCATGCCTCCATTCAAAGATATCCAGTAGCGGCAAGGTATTGATGAATCTCGCCAAGTAACTGTAAACTCCTCGAAGCATAGACTGTGAGTTGTGAAAAGAATACCTCGGTTACCAAACATAGGCTCCGGGTCTACTAGCTTCTGATGGCTCCCCGTTAGGAGGCCGTCGACATGTGGCCAGATTACGTCTGGACCTTCAATCGTAATAGCCCATTTTTGTTGCGGCTCAACGCCAGGTTCGGGGAGATTTTGTGGAGGAATACCTAGGGTGGCTGGTGATCCGACCTTAATGGTTACTTCACGTGCTAGTTCGAATGCACATCGGTAATCCTCACGCTGTTTTGTGTCTTGGCCTATTTTGAAAGCCTGGCTAGTTGCTTTTCTTGTTGTCCATCCTAGCCACACGGTTGCCCCTGCTAGTACTGGCGTGCTAACTGCAGTAACTGCAGTAACTGCAGTAGCTATACTAGGCCAATTACACATTATGTCATTTCCTTCCGCCTAAGAAGGAGGCCATAGTCAGAGCGTCCGTTATGGTAAAACTCCTCTTCTTCCTCGATCTCGGCGAATTGCGTAAGGAGCCTTTTCAGGTCTGTAATATCGGGTATAACTCGACTTACATACATGAAGAGGATCTTGTTGCCCTTTGTCTCCTGAAATAGCTTACGCATATTGGGGGCCATAGACCTACGATTCCACTTGGGCAACTTAGCGCCCTGTCCTTGCGTCAGAATCTCATGGTGCACTCTGAAGTTGAGTGAATAGACATCACTGTAGGTTAGTACCTTAGGTGGGTCTATGCAAATGAGATCGTACTCTGTTTCGTCAGGTAGGCTATCGAAAACGTTGCCCTCATGATGATCTAGTTTGCCTGGCTGGTTAATCCAGTCGGCGTTGTATTCCCGCTGCTTATCGAACTTGGCATACAGCTGTTCGACATTACTGCCCCAGCTCATCATGCGGCCCATAATTGTAGATCTGACCATTGCAGACCCCAGACAGGCCTTGTCAAACTCGGTTCCGTTGATCGCTACCCAGTCCATGAAGCCTGCGCACCGATCGTCCAGGTTCTTGTAGCCTCGGTTTTCGAAAGCCCAGCCCTTACTGTAGCGAATTTTATCTACGCGAGATTCGACTTCTGTAGCACAGAACACGCCTCGGTAGATACATGCTGGGTAATGCATTGTGTCGAAGCTGGTGATAGTCTTGCCAGCGCGAGCCATAGCCATCGTCGAGCGGCCGATACCTGCGAAAGGCACCAGGATCCTCTTGTCGCCCTCTGATTTCTCTTCGATCCAGTCAAGAGCATCTTGAACTGCACCGCCTACGAAGCCCGCCTTGTAGATATCCGCCACGGTGTACTCCTACTGCTGGTTGGCCTTATACTCGGCTACAACCTCACGCCAGAAATGGATGTCCTGATAAGTGGTATGATCCCACTCTGCTGGCAGAACGCCTGCCCGCTGAGATGCTTCGTCGACAGCTTCAAGACGTTCGACACATGTTGCGCATCGTCCGCAGTGATATTCTGCTCCCGCGTAGCAGCTCCACGTCTTCTCGATAGGAACCTTGAGTTCCCACGCGCGGTACGCGATGTCTGCCTTTGACCTATCTACGAAGGGCGCAAGTAGCTCGAAGTCGTCATGAATGAATCCTTCATTTGCGGCCTTGATTGTCTTCTCACACGACTGGAGGAACTTGAAACGACAGTCTGGATACTGTGCATGGTCGCCTGCATGAATACCGAGTGCCACATAACTAGCGCCATTGCTCACTGCTATTGCCGCGGCAATCGAGATCATCATCATGTTCCTGTTGGGGACGACTGTAATTGCCATATTATCTTCGGCGTAGTGGCCTTCCGGAACAGGAATAACACTAGAAGTGAGAGCAGAGCTAGCGATCAGGTCGGTAATGCTAGACAGGTCCACGAGCGACCAGTGTAGGCCGAGTGCCTCGGCAGTCCACAGGGCGTATTGAAGTTCCTTCCTGTGACGCTGGCCATAGTCGAAGCTAATGAGGTGAGGCCTGCGGCCCTCGTCTAGCAAGTGATGAACGAGTGTTACGCTGTCCATACCGCCACTGACAATGGCGACACCATCACTCATGATGCCCGTGTTGGGAATGTGCCTAGTTACGCGCTCTACCTTCATGCTCTTCCTCCTAAATGGTACTGGTATCTCTTGCGTCTCGTTAGTAGCTGGAAAGAAAGGCCCTGGTGAACAGTATGTACCGAAGATCACTTCGGACAGCGTTCAAGCCACATCTCGCATTCTTCAAGCTTGGTGAGTGCAAGCGCACGTTCTCGTGTCGTAGGTAGTGAGTCGATTACTTCCCGTAGCTCAACAATCTTATCTGATAGCTGGCTATCATCCACTATACGCGTCCCTTCGTTGTCTTAACCGTGAGTACCTTTTCGGCTTCGTTTAGTAGGGAAACGTACACGTGCTGCTTCCCGTGTTGCTCTATTCCTATCTCGCCGCGTTCGGCCAGCGTCTGGATTAGTGGACGTGTCTCCGCTGCCGTAAGGTGGTACCGCTGCATAAGCTGCGAACGCTGGATACGGCCTACGCGATGAATTGCATTCGCAACAAGAGTAATCTTACGTTCGAGATCGCTCTTGCCAACGTTAGTGACCATCTCAAGAGCGTACTGGCGCCATCCTTCTCCGTAGTAGCCTGCATGGACAATATCCCGTTCTTCTACAACAAGGTGCTCTGACCTATTGCGGCTAGCGGCTATGAGCACTGCCGCCTTCAAGATGCTGTAGGAAAGGCGAGCGTATGTAGGAAGTAGGATATCGCGGAAGTCGCCTGAGTCTGCTGCTATAGTGGTAAGTGTCTGATCGATGCGATTAAAGCGCGCCCATGCGTCTTTTGTAAGACTAGCTTCGAATATCTTTGGCTGTACACCTACTACTCTGCCTTCTACTACAAGAGGAGAGTTAGCTGAATAGAAGTTTCGTATGTCGATGAGTTCGTTCTTGATTACATCCCGAGCGCCCCAGTCAAATTCAGTAGGGGGCCCAAGCGGCTTAATCTTTGTAGGATCCGTCTTTGCAGTTACAATGATGAATCGCGGAAGAAAGCCTGACAGAACATGTTCGTAGGAAACGAGTGTTTGCATCCGCGACTTAATGCCGCCTGCATAGATGATCAGGCGTGGGTCTTTGATTTTGAACTCTTCCTTACGTAGCCTTCTCAACTGTGAGCGGCCATCGTACAAGTGAGTGAAGAATTCAGCCATACCGGCCATATAGTCTTTTTTTGCTATCTGCTCCATAAGGCCAGTGAACTCATCTCGAGGGAAGAACGAGACTTTGCCAGGTCGGGTAGCAAGCGAGGCTGCAAGTCCTTCAAGGCTACCGTCAGTGGCCATAGTCAGCGTTTCATCGATCTCCTCAATTAGGTCTATAGCAACGTTCATGGCACTCGATTTTCTCGAGATCGTGCTGTCTGCTAGTATCATTAGCCACAGGTTGGGAATGATCTTACCGAACGATGTAGGTAGAACAACGTTACCTGCAAGAAAGCAAGATAGGAGGATAAAAGCACTAGCCTGATGATACTGTGGCGCTGCGTCACCTAGCGATCTTGCCCAAGCTATGTAACGCTCGATGAACGTTACTGTGTTCTCGATCTCCTTTCTCTCTACGTCTGTTATAATGGCTGGCTCATCCCTTACGGGAATTAGGCCTGCCTTTTGGTTTTGCGTGTGCATACCTCTTGCGCGGCAAACATCTCGCCATAGCAAGTCGGGACGTTCTGTCCATTTATTAAGAACGGAGTCTCTAGCTACCTGAAAGACTTCAACATCATCCATGCCCGCCTCAAAGCAAAGCATCTGAAGTCTAAAAAGCGCTTCGCTTCGGTCTTCGATATTTGTGTCGCCAAATAGTGCAACTGCGATACCGCTGATCTTGTGATCGTATCGTGAAAGGACTATTAGTCCGTCTTCATGTACGATCTCGGGCATTTGGACGGTTAGGTATTCGTATCCTTCCGCTTCTGGATACGAGTCAAAATCGCTTAGCCGATAACGTGCATCTGTCTCACTGAACTCTGGAAGCACTACCACTTCTGGCGCTTGTGCAGCTTCGCCGTATTTGAAGTTTCGTGTACCTGGAACTCTCAGTAGCTGTGTTAGGTCCCAGCCTGACCTGTCTGCGCCTTGGTCTGAATGGAAGTATGCGATACGACGAGCAATAGATTCGCCCTCAGTCGGATCTCTCGGACTATCGAATACCCAGAATGCCTGATACCTGTTTGAGCTTGTCTTAAGCGAAACTGTAGGCTTAACTAGCATATGTTGTGGGTGGCAAGTATCTAGGTCAGCCCATGCACACGTAGTCAATACGACAGACTCTTTTACTCTATGCGCTTCGCTTAGCAACTGCGGACAGAAGTAAACGTTTCCGCCATATTTGGCTCGTTCTACAAACTCATGCATTTCCTTCAGTTGTTCAGGGTACTGGTAATAGAATTCCCTAAAATCCTTTTTCGTTTTCGTTGCTATGCAAACTGTGCCCTGGCTAGTGCCGAAAATAAGACTGAAAAAATTTCCTGGTAGCACATCTACCCTCTAGACTGCTAGTGTCCCCAGTTTTGGGTAAGTATGCGTTGATACAGGAACTCAGGCGTTACCAGGTTAGGAACTTTGATGTCTAGAAGACCGATACCCGCCTTGTCATATGGATCTGCTACAAGTGCGGAGCAGTCGCGCCACCTATCATTCGTGTACAGCTTGTCTAGTTCCTTAAACGTCGCTACGTGTAGCATTGCCACTACTAGTGCTGGATATGCCCATATATCGTACCTAACGTTTATAAGCTGTACGGCACGCGCTACGATTACCTCTCGCTGGTACGAAGTTAGAGGTTCCGCAGTGTTTGCACGGCCGGCGTAGTAATAACTAAGAGGTTCGAGGCGAGCCCTAGGAAACGTTCCTCCTAGAACTGTATCTCCTCCGAGGTAGATACCTGCATGTCCAGCCCATGCTTTCCAGCCTACTGGGTGATCTGCTTTGTACATCTCTGTTTCTGCATAGCGGATTATCTTACCAACGAAGCCTCCTCCCGGAACAACAATATAATTTCCTGGCTGCAGGTTGTTCAGCGTGATATCCATTTTATCTCCTGGTTACGACATCAAGCAGCCTGTGGATTCTCGCGCATGCGAGGTCTGCGTTATACCTTGTGTAACTTGCTCTCAAGGCCCTGTTCATGTTGCTATGCGTAGGAGACTATTCTACAGATAGAGTCTGTCGCGCTAACATGAACAGGACGTTCAGAGTCCCTACGTCAGAGGGATGTTATGGGAGGATCGAAGCCTTAGACTTGCTAGCTGCAGCAGGAGTCTCCGCTGTCGACGATTCTCCGGTTGTGTACTTGGAGAAGCCGGCAAGCTGCACTCGGCTGGTGCCGTCTTCGTTCTTCTGGTTCTTATCGGGTGCTCGACGACCCCAGATGTCCTTGCCCACGTAGAACTCTCGGGCGATTGGGATATCAACCTGTCCACCGGTCGGATTGATGTTATGTCCTAGTGCCTTCAAGATCTGACTGATTGTGTACAGCGCGTTCTCAAAACACATGGCGTTCGTCCAGTCCTTACGGCCTGCGTACTTACCGTCCTGAACTGTGAACTCGAAGGCAAGGTAAGGCTTGTGCGGGTTCTTAGCCGTATCCTTGGTGTAAGTGAGTTCTACGTCTGTGATCTTGTAGTGAAACTTGCCGATAGGAAGCGGCTCCCGGTCTGCACTGGAGGCTTCCTTGTCGGACATATTGACGCGGATCGAATCAGCCATTGTCATTCTCGCTTTCTACGTTGTTCTCGGTTGGGCTTTCGAAGTTCAAGTCTGCGAGGATTGTTGACTTGATAATCATGTTGCCGTGGCGTTGAGTGCCAATAGCTGGCACCTGCCATAGCTCCATGTCTTTTTCTGCACGTTCGCTGTCTTCGTAGACGTATTCTAGAAGTCTAAGTATCCTAATTCGCGTCATCGTTGTCCGAGAAGTCAGTATATATACTGATGGCTTCTTTGAGGTCTGCGAAAGCTTCTTGGATGCGAGCTTTACTGTACCAGGCGACAAGGCCTAGCACGACTAGCACTACTAGTGTCTTTTTCATGCTACTTTTGGGTCCTTCGTTATAGCTTCGTACATCTCGGACATAGTTGGGTTAACCATTGCAAAAGGCAGGTTACCTGACCTGTCCTTAGCTACGTAACCTTCTAGTGCACCTGTTAGTAGCTTACGTACTGTCTGTGTCTTTCCTTCGTGTTCCTCCTGAGTAACGTACAGGTATACGACAACGTCAAAGAAGCCTGCTACCTCATTAGCTAGCTTACCTGGCAGTTGTGGCTTGTGAGAGATTAGTCCTGTCATGTTATCTTTTTCTTCCGATTCATGACAGATCATGATGAAGTTAAGCGGCAGGTCACGATACCTGCGAATCCAGCGTCGCATCTGCTCGCTGCTCTTGCCCCACCTACGCAGGTCAGGTACGTCTGGGTCCCAGTTCTTGTCAGGCTCTGCCCGAACTAGATCAGCCATAAGCTGAGCCATGTTGATCTTCTGCAGCTCGGTACCTGAGTCTAGTACTACCGTTCGCGGCACAAACTCGTCTGGCTGCCGCTCCCCGTAGCACTGACGATGCAGCTCGTGGTAGACACTCTCTAGCTGCGGCCAGGAAAGGTTGCCTTCTGCTGGCAGCTTCCGCACCTCAGGTGCTGCATGACGCAGTGTCATATCGCCACCTTCGACATTGAGGTACAGTACTGGCCGCATTGCAGGCACTAGATCGGAAGTCGCTGCCAAGTGCGTTTTTCCGACTCCAGGCTTGCCATAAACAAGAAGGTTGATATTGCGCTTGGTCTCGCGGACCGGTGCCATAGGAATTCCTGCAAAGGCACTAGGCGCTTTGACTAGTGTACTCACTGTGCTCGCTTTCATCGTTTTTAAATGTAGGCTAGTCTTTTGCTAGATATACGAATTTGATTCACGTTCGCTTCACTCGCCAGCCATGTATTGTTTTGTTGTATGTTTCCCAGATGGTCTCGTCTTCAAGAGTACCGTAGGCGAGGACAGTGTTCTTGATCACTTCAAGTGGCGGGTTGCCCTCTTGCCAGGTGAAGAGTAGATAGTCAGATTTAGCCGTATCGATCAGCTTTGTAAGATTAGAAAGATAGTTCCTTGCTGTCCAAGGTTTGATCTTAGCTGTACCGCCGAGCATGGCGTTAAGCTTAGGCCAACCACCTGCAGAGTAGGAGTCTTGTCCACCTGCACCCAAACGCGGTGGGTCGAAAGCTAGAACATCGAAATGAGTTTCGTGGAAGACAGGATCAGTACGCAATGCCTTGAACACGTCGTTCTCATTCCAATACCAACAGCCAGGCATGTTGATAAATAGACGGAACTCTTCTCTCACTCTGTAGAACTTTTCCCAGAGCGAGTCGAAGTTGCCTGTCCACTTAGATAGCCAGCCTCGCATGGTCTGGCCAGGAATAGCCATACCAATAGCAGCTACGTCTAGATCAGTTCCATACTTAACGATCCAGTCTATAAAGCCTGCACTGTGCATATCAATGCCGCGTATGTAGTTACCCTCAACTGAAGGCCCCTTGTGAAAACGTGGTTTGTCTACATTAGAATGAAACTCTTTCGCGCCAAAGACGCCGCGTATAATAGCTGTCAAGATATGCTGATACTCAAACGTATATATTGCAGTATCTGTTTGGCACATCGCAGAAGCGATTCGACCAAACCCAGCGCACGGCATACAGATCGTTTTCGCGCCAATATTCTCGGTGTGACGTCCGTACCAATCTGCAACCTCAACGTAGCTCTTTGCCATCGAGCCTGCAGTGAAGATAGTATCCCTACTCACGCCTTTAGCATCTCCTTGAGCCGAGTTAGAATCTTAGCTAGTGCTTGCATTACGGAGCCGTCTGATGAATGAACTTTACCCGCATGCCTATCGAGTATTTCTTTTAGTTCTGTCGGGTATCTCATCAGGACTCATACGATTCCACCTTGTAGTAGTCTCGGTATTCCTTTAGTTGTACAGCGAATTCGTATGCTAGGTCGTTATCCCCACGACCGGCAGCTATAGCGATAGCTTGTTCTAGCTCGTGCTCTATAAGATCAAGTACCTTACGCATCACTCGCTTCCTTCGCCTGAATGCTTCAGCATGTAACCGAGGAAGATGATGAACACAGCAAGAACTAGTACGCAGGGCGTACAAGCGCCTACGAGGAACCAAAAGTACCAAGGCATTTTAGCCTTCCTATCTGTCATTCTGCGCCACGCGATTCTGTCGAGTACTTCTTAAGTGTCTTGCGGTAATATGGCTCTCTGCGTTCATACAGAGTGTCAAGTGCGTATTGGTAGTCTTCGCCTGTATTCTTCATCTTGCACGGGAGCTTGAACGCACACCCTGAACAGTTAAATTCTCCTGGAGAAGGATATATTCTCAGGTCGGGATCGAGCATATCACGGACTTGCAAGGCCAAATTTTTTTCGATCTGATCCAATTCATAGTCGTGTTTATACTCAAGAAACGAACGAAAGTATTGAGGACCAGATGCTTTGAGCCAAGCTAGGAAATCATTGTATGCACCTGACTCGTACCCCTCTTTGTCCTCTTCCTTAATCGTTGCGAGATACACTTCGTAATTGGTAGCCTGTGTCTTGTTTACACTGAACCAACAGCCCTTGCGACGTGTTTTGTTCATAGTAGGAGGCTCGGGGAATGCCTTACGGAATTGAAAGTAAATGAAGCCTTGAATGTTCAAGCCCAGTGCTCTACGCAAAGCGAACAGGTAGCTCCCTACTTGCATATCTAGTGATAGGTAGTCCTCTGTTGAGTCCCTAAACTGTGCAGTACTTTTCCAGTCCAGTGCAAAGTAGTTTCCGTGCATATCGTGAACTACGGCGTCAGTACGTCCACTGTAGACAACAGGGTTGCCTCGCCACTTTCCGCCGCCAGCTTTGGCGAAGTCGCTCCTGCACCGTTTGCATTTGCAGAGTAGGTAATTTCTGTTATCAAGGAGAGGGATGTCAAATGAAGTTTCAACTGCGACTGGAACGTAAGTACGTTGTATTTCTGGCAGCTTAGTTTTGACATAGTACTGAATCATTCCTCTGCCAAGTATTACACGAGCCTCATAATCCTCAGCTTCCTGGTCTTCAAGTGCATATTTCCGACGAGCTTCGAGGTATTCTGCTTTCTGCTCGTTACAGACGTCTACAAATGCTTTCTCAGCGAGTGCACCTAGAACAGTATGTTCGAACTTCCAGGTTGCTGGATTATGTAGAACTTCTAGCGCCTTGTGGAAGGCAACACCGAACTCAAGGTAGTGGATTGTCAAAGGCGGATAGTAGTTGTCTTGAAAGACCCAACTCCAACGTCGACGGCAAGAACTAAAAGACCGCATCTCGGATTGGTGACATTCGTGCACTAGCTTCTTAGCTAGCATCTCTCGTACGTACTGGTCGATATCAGTCGGCATTACTATTCGTCACAATCATCGAGATCTTGCGGACCAGTGGGACTGTCGGCAGTGCGAGCACACGGCGACCATCGTGCACTACCACACCACGCGTACCTGCACCAGCAATAAGGTGGATGCCTGTAATCATGAAGGGCTCTTCCGGCTTGTATATAGCTATATTCATCCTGATATGAAAAAACGTCTATAGGAAGCAAATTTTTTTCAGCCTACAGACTTTGTGTCCGTAGAACTGATACGCGTAGCCGGATGTGCCAGTACTTCTACTTGCTGCAGTAGTTCACGATTGGAAAGAATGTCAAACGCAGCCTTCATTACTTCTTCCGTTCGGGGTGTATGCTTGGTAAAGTACCCAGCAGCCGTAGAGCTAACAGAGGCAACAACGAGAGGAAGAAAGTTAGCGAGTGCTGGAGGAAGACCCGAATGAAATGCCGGAATAAATGTAACGAGACCCCATGTTAGCAGACCAGTCGCCATAGCTGTCCACGATGCAGTTACAACTTTCGCTTCTATTGGCCCAGACATGTTTGACATCATTCCTCCTTAACGTGCATATATTAATTATAGCATGTATAACTTAGTAAATTCACTAGCTTCCGCTACAGGTTTATTTTTTAACCGCCACGGTAAGTGCGGCCCGGAAATACAGATGTCCACAGGGCTTTTTTTGTAAGTCCGGGCCGCACGAAGGGCGCTACAGGTGCTGTAGTCCGAATCGCTCGATGTACTGGTTGAGCTCTTCGGAGATCGCCACGAGCCAGTCCGTGCCTGCACGTAGCGTACCACGTGTCTCTGCCTCGGTGATCAGCCACTCCGCGACGTCGGACGGGTTCATGTTCTTGATGACAGCTGAACGAATGTCAACCGCCAGCTCGACGTAGTAGTCGTGCGCGATCTCTTCCGGAGTCGTGAAATCGGTTTGAGTTGACATGTCGACTTTCCTTTCCTTGTTTGTTGTCCTGCTGTTTTGGTAAGTTCGAACGTTGCTCTGCTCACGTGTCTCTTAAGCATCTTAGCTATGTTGGTTTAGACTTGTGAACAGAGCAACATAGAACAATATAGACAGAGGAACATAGCTACTTGTATATAAGAGTACGCGCTGAAAATTCAAGTGTCTAGCTTGACTTCTATTAATGGATTTCTCGTCGAGGTCCATGAACACTAGGGTGGTTATCGTACAGCAGGTTGCTTCTGTACTTCAGTTTATCTTCGGGCCCAGTAGGTAGGTCTATGCGTTGTAGCAGGCCGACTGCAGAGAGTACGGTAGTAAGGACTTCTTTCCTCATAGCCTGGTTGTGCGCCTTGTTGCCAGGAAAGAAGACGAACGCAAACCCTGCTAGTACTCGCTGTGCAGTATGTCCTTCACTTCTAGTCAGGTCGATTTCGGTATTGAAGTCGATGCCGATATCACTTGGCCTTGGCACTACTTGTGTGCCTGCTTACGGTGTTCAGCAGCTAGCTCTTCTATCCGTGCGATTGATTCTTCTGTCCAGTATACTGAGTCGCTAGCTACTCCCCAAATCCACCGCTCTAGTACGTTCTGGAATGTTTCCGGTGCAGCAAACCACACGCTTTTGCCATACACAGCTTCCATGTATCGCCGCGCGTGGTCTTGCACATCTTCGATCGTGATCGATTTCTCGTCAGGCATGTATTCTCCTTAGTTACGGTACTGGCATTAGCACCAGCGTCAGTACGAGACCTACTACCCAAGCAATTGCTAGGCTAATAACGAGCAGTACAACTAGCATAGTGCTTAGTGTAAGTGTAAGTTCGGGCCACTGCGAAGAGCGTAGTTTTGGTAGATATACCTGCCTTGGGGCCTCGACAGGTTTTTTAGAGGACTCCTGACCAACAAGCTCGACCATGCGCACTAGTGCAGAGGGTGTTCCGTATGTAATCCATTCGTGTCGCCACCACTCGTAGGTTTGTTCGATTCGTCGCCCGTAGATCTCTTCGTATATGAGATCCATTGACCAGCGTGGGCAACCATCACATATCTGGAGCTTACTTTCGTCTGCACTTCGCTCTTTACTGCATCTAATGCTAGACATCCGGTACATGCATGGTATATTGTGTGTCCGTCCCTGTGTCGGCTGTATAATACGGGACATAACTTCCTTCGATCTTTTGTGTCTAGCTACTTCAAGGTCCTGCTCGAGACCGGGAGATCGTCACCAACCTCAACCCGTTGTGGCAAGCATCTCGAGCAGGACGTTCAAGCAGCTAGCGGTTACCTGAACTGCGGGAACGCTGCAACCGCGGTGAGCCGTTGGTCCAGACCATAACCCTGCTCGCTGCTGTACTCGGCTGGGATCTCTATGCACGCGCCCTGACTGTTACTGAACATGTCGCACCTTCTTTTTAGATACTGTTGTGAGACGCCGCTTCCTGGAAAAAGGCGATCGATTTGTCAGGTGGGGGTGGGAAGCCTGTTTTGTCGATCCTTTAGCGTTGGGCCGAGGAAGAGGCCAACGGCGACGTCAGGTATTACCTTTTGTTGCTAACTTGCGTTCCATTTATTGACGGCAGCACATACTGCTGCTACTTCGACTGCGGAAAGTGCGTAGGTGTCCTGATTCCAGTGAGTAAATCCGGCGAGACCGTCCGCGTGCATGTCTGTGATGAACTGGGCGTAACGCTGGGCTCGGTTAGTGCCGCCGTTTACACCTGTTTCAGCATTCCAAATCGGAGCCTTGGTGAGGGTGCGGATCTCGTCGACGGTCTGCTTGACGAACGATGCATAGGTCTGTGAGTTGTTAGCTTGGTTGAGGTAGCCATCAAAGCCAGCGATGTCTACGTAGTTGTCGCCAGGCCAGTAAGGCGCGACGGGTCCGACATCTGCGTTGTTCGGGCACCATACCATCTGCGCGAGATTACCTGCAGCTGCGCGGATCACGTCGCACACATGCTTCCACGCTGTAACCCATTGTGCAGGTGATACGCCTCCTGACTGCTGCCAAGGATACCACCCGCTTCCATTCATCTCGTGAGCGAAGGTTACAAGTACCGAACTACCGCCAGACTTGATTGCCTGGCCGACCTGCGTGAGGTAGCTGTCGTACTTGCCGTTGGCAATATCTACCATCGACGGATTGGCACCGCCGCCCCAAGTGTTCCACGGCTCGAGGTTGTGGTACACTGTAGCAGCATGCTGCTTCGCGAGCGAATACAACTGCGTAGGCTGCGGACTTAGCCAGCCTGAGTAGTAGGTTACTGACTTGACTGGACCAGCTGCGAAGAGATTCGCCCCGTTCCACGTGCCCACTGGGCTACCGGAGCTCCAATCTACGGTGGATGGATCCCAGATACCAAAGACACACTGCCCTGAACTCGGTGGAGGTGGTGGGGTGCCTCCACCTGTCGGTGTTGGAAGAGTAACGCTAGCAGTTACCGGATAAGTAGTGGTACCTACTGTGACTGACCCGCTGACCGTATCCATTATGGCACCACAGCCGTGAACACGTTTGGCTGCGACGTAGCCTTAAAGGTAAGGCTAGGACACGTAGGAACCTCGTAAGTAACTGGCTGTGCTTGCTTGCCAGGCAGAGTGAACTCGCCACTCACTGGGTAGTCAACACCTCCGACAGTTACGGTTCCGTTGACAGTTACTGGGGTGCCTGCGTCCTGTACGTTACCCGTAACCGTGTACGTAGCCGTTACCGTTCCGCCTGAGGTTGGTGTGCTCGGCGAAACTGCAAGCGAAACTGCTATTGCCATTCGCAATACCCTTCTGTTAGTTCTTCCCTGCCGTCGATGGTTCTGTAGGTGGAGTAGGCGGCACCGGGATTGGTCCTGTTGGCGCAGGCTTGGTCGGGCCGGTGCACACTTCCTCGTAGAGGGTTGCCTTGTTCCCGTTGCTGTCGGTCCCCTGGTACTTGTGAACCCTACACACAGGCATGACTGGCTCGCCGTTGATGATGATCTTCCCTCGGCCCGGCCCCCAGAAGTTCGGGTTCCAGTAGGCGGGCGCGGTAACGGAGACATCGAATGCCTCGTTGAATCCCAGGAACTGGCCGCCGGTATCGTTGACGCACAGACTGTTTGTGCCGGTCCCATCG
>VFSW01000560.1_pt1 | contig 55086 bp, 84 predicted proteins | sample 5358111 | NCBI WGS metagenome assembly VFSW01 (sample SAMN11554181, study PRJNA540505) | mine drainage metagenome | isolation source: sediment from site ElyBrook_90M | place: USA: Ely Copper Mine, Vershire, VT | collected 2017
GTGTTGGTACGGCAGGCGGCGGCGGGGGCGGCGGCAATAATACTGTGGCTGGTGGAGCCGGCGGTAAGCAGGCGCTGTGGACCCAAACAAGCGACAGCGCCACGGCCGGTCCTTCTGGTGGGGGTGGCGCTGGTGGAGACGACGCTGTCGGCGGCAATGGGGGCACCTATGGTGGAGGTGCAGGCGGTGGCGGATCACTCAACGCCAGAAGTGGAGGCACGGGTGGTGCCGGTATTCTCGTGGTTACCTATGGGCCTTGATGTCAATTCGACGATCTTGGTGGTGCGGGCTGTGTTCCGAGCACGCGAAATCAGACGCCGTAAGCCCTTGGGTGAATACGCCGGACACCGCGCCGACGATGCGACGGCTAGGTGCGCAGTGACCGACTCGAATGCCTCCGCCTTCCATAGTGCAGAGCGTCGCCTTGAATTTCCAGTGCGCGCAGGTCTCGCAAGTCTCGCATGTCATGTGTCGCTCCCTCTGACAGTCGCGGTGCGTTGGTCGTCAAATACAACGGTAAGTCCGTAGACTGCACAATGCGTCTTCATCCAGTCTGCCGCGTCTGCGTATCCATAAGGGCTGGCTAGACTCTCCCAATCCCGAACTTCACGGGTCGCAACCCGGCGATGGTAAACCTCGTATTCAAGCTCTCGGATAAATCGGGTTTGTCGTTCCATCAGATCGAGGCGCGGGTCACTAACACTAAGATTATCGCGCAGTAGAGTTCTCCACTCGTACAGCAGTCGCTCGACTGCTGTTGACCGAACAGAATGCATAGGAGACCGATCCTTATGTCACCGTGGACACAGCCTAGTATGGGTGCCTGTGGCCGGTCGCGCAAGTGCGATGTGCACGTGTTTGACAACGGCAGATGGACCCCATGGCGCTGACCTACGCGACATACGTCACGACCATCGCTAATCTGATGGCTGTGGACGAGACCGACCCGAACTACGTCCAGATACTGCCGTCGATGATCGACTACGCCGAACAGCGGATGTATCGCGAACTGGATTTGCTGTCGACGACAGTGCGGGACCGCACGGCGAGCATGACCGCCAACGACCGTAACTTTACACTGCCGTCTGGCTCTGGGCGGTTTGTGGTGCTGGACGGGATCAATGTACTTTCCAGCGGCGTACGGGTGGCACAGCTTGAGCCTGTATCGTTGGAGTTTCTGGACGCGGCGTGGCCTTCGGAAACCGCTACAGCGGCGTCCGCACTCCCACAATACTTCGCCATGGTAACCGATCAGACGATTTCCGTAGGTCCAGCCCCGGGCTCTGCATGGGGCGTCGAGGTTATCGGTGAGATCCGGCCAGCGCCGCTGTCTGCTTCTAACACGACAACGTACCTGACGAACTATCTTCCCGATATCTTTGTTGCAGCGTCGATGATCTTCGCGAGCGGATACATGAAGAATTTTGGCGCTCAAGCCGATGATCCAAAGATGTCGGCATCATGGGAGGCCCAATATCAAGCCCTTAAGGCTTCCGCCGATCTCGAAGAACATCGCAAGCGGTGGGCGTCGGTTTCGTGGACATCGAAGCAGCCCTCGCCTGTCGCGGTTCCGCAACGCGGATAGCCCATGCCCATCGCCCCCATCAAGTTTCGGCCCGGCATCAACACCACATACACCCCGACATTGAATGAGGGCGGCTGGTCCGATTCTCAACTGATCCGGTTTGTTGGCGGTCTGCCACAGAAGCTCGGTGGCTGGCAGAAATTCGTGTCCTACTCAATTGCGTCGGCCATCCGCGCCTTGTTCGACTGGCGTGATTTCAACGGCACCACGCATCTCGCGGTTGGCGCGGAAGACACGCTCGGCGTCATTACGTCGGATACGTTGACCGACATCACGCCACAGACGACGACCAGCAGCTTTCTTCCCAACTTCGCGACCACATCGGGTTCTGCGACCGTCACGATCACCGATACCAATATCAGCACCGTCACCACATATGATGCGGTGTACTTCAATACGCCGATATCTGTGGGCGGTATTGTCCTATCTGGGCTCTACCCGATAGCGCTGGTGACGGGGGCGACATCCTACCAGATCACGGCATCGTCCAATGCGACGGCGACGATAGCCACCATCGCTATCACAGGCGCGACGCAGGCTAACCCTTGCGTTGTCACGGCTGTCGCGCATGGTCGGTCGAACGGCGATCTCGTCTACATTGCTGGCGTCGGCGGCATGACGCAACTCAACGGGAACATCTATACGGTAGCGGGCGTCGCGGCCAACACGTTCCAACTTAGCGGCATCAACAGCACGGGTTACGGCGCATACACGGCGGGCGGCTTTGTCTATGGCGGCATCGTTCCTCAGTTCACGACGTCGAGTTCGTCCGCTGTCGTTACGGTAACGCTGCCCGATCATGGGCTCACAGCGGCTGGTCGCATCACGCTGCCAATTGAAACTACCGTCGGTGGGCTCACGTTGTCTGGCACCTACCAAGTCGTCGCGGTATCAAGCGCGGACGCGTTTACCATTACGGCGGCCAATGCCGCATCATCGACAGCAACGTCCGCAATGAACAGCGGGCAGGCGCAGATACTCTACTACATCGCGCTGGGTCCGGCACCCGTTGGCGTTGGGTATGGTCTCGGCACCTATGGCACGGGCACCTATGGCCTAGGCGCGGGAACAACGGTACAGACGGGAACGCAAATCACAACAACCGATTGGACGCTCGACACGTGGGGTCAAACTCTGATGGCGTGCCCGCTGGGTGGTGGGATTTACTACTGGGACCCGGATGGCGGATTTGATACAGCGCAAGTAATCTCGACAGAAAACGCGCCAATCTTCAATACGGGCATCTTCATTGCTCAGCCCGCTCAAATCCTGGTAGCGTACGGTTCGACGACACAGACCGTTTCCGACACCATAGGCGTCTATCAGGACCCGTTGCTGATCCGGTGGAGCAATCAGGACGACTACTTCGACTGGCAGATCAGCACAACGGATCAAGTCGGCTCGGTTCGCCTCCCGCGCGGCTCGCGCATCGTTGGCGGCTTGCAGGGACCGAATCAGGCCGTGATCTGGACTGACTTCGCCGTGTGGTCGATGACCTACGTCGGCCAGCCTCTCGTGTTTACGTTCAACGAGATCGGGAGCGGGTGCGGGATGATTGCACAGCATGCCGCTGCCATCCTGCAAGAGCGTGTGTTCTGGATGGGGTTCAACAACTTCTACATGCTTGCTGGGTCCGGCGTTGAGCCGATCCCGTGCACGGTTTGGGACCAAGTCTTTCAGGATCTCGACACGGCCAATCAGGACGTGTGCTGGGCGTGGCCGGTAGCTTCTTTCAATGAGGTGTGGTTCTTCTATCCGACCGTGACGGATGGGACGGGCGAATGTTCACGCTACGCCAAGCTCAACATCCAGGAAAAGACATGGGACAAGGGCACGCTGGCGCGGTCGGCGGGAATCGATATCGGCGTGCTTGATTATCCACTCGCCGGAACATCAGCGGGGCTGATCTACCAGCATGAGTCTGGCACCAACGCCGACGGCGCGCCGATGAACGCTTACGTCGAGTCTGGCGACGTCATGATCGCCGATGGCAACGAGTGCCTGTTTGTCGATCAAATCCGGCCCGATATGAAATACGGCCGGGTGGATGGCGCAGACGATGCGGACATGGCGATCACGGTGACTGCGATCAACGATATCTCCGGTACGGAAATGTCGTCGGGTGAACTCGCCTACAACGTCGATAGCACGTACCTGACCACGCGCGTTCGCGGGCATCGGCTGCGGTTCCGGATCGAGAGTGATGACCTCAGTTCGTTCTGGCGGCTGGGCTTGATGCGGTATCGCGCGGCGCGGGATGGGAGGTACTGATGGCAATGGAGCAGCAGTTTCTCAGCCAAGTGGCGGCGCTCAACCAGCAACTCTCGCAGCTCGTCCAGAAGACGGCGTCAATCACGACACTGCCTGTCTACACGGTAGCACAAGCCAACGCGTTGACGGGCGTGGCGACGGGCTCGCAAGCGTACATTTCCAACGAAGCGGGCGGGGCTCAGCCGGCGAGCTTCGATGGGACGAACTGGCGTAGGTACACAGATAGAGCGGTCATTAGCTGATGACCACCGCTTACGATCTTGCCCGCACGAAGGCCGGACTTCACGAGCAGCGGGACGAGGCGGCGTTGCGCGACTACCTTTACACTGGTGGTCAAAACCTCTCGCCCGCCACCCGGGCATGGTGCGCCGACTTCGTCAACGCGTCACTGACACAGTCCGGGCAATCTGGGACGAACTCTGGCGCGGCTCGGTCGTTCCTGAGTTGGGGGCAATCAGTATCGGAGCCTAGGGCTGGCGATCTCGTCGTCCTATCTCGCGGCGATCCAAAGGGGTGGCAGGGTCACGTTGGGTTCTACGAAGGCAAGAATGAAGATGGTTCTGTCCGCGTGTTTGGCGGCAATCAATCCAACCAAGTCGGGACGGCCAATTATCCCGCCACGCAAGTGCTGGGGTATCGCAGGGCTGGCGAGAGTGGTGGTATCGCTGGTTCGGGCGAACCGCCTGCGGCAACAGTCGCACCGGAGGCAGCACCTCGTGTTGCGGAAGTGGCACCCCCTAAGCCCAGCACGCCATCGGGTGGCCGGGATAGCGCGGATACAGCGCTGGGGCTGGCAAGCGCTGTCTCTAAGTTCGGTCAGCCCAGCAAAGAGCCTGACGACATTTTGCAGCCCGTTGGTGGGCGCGGCATTGGACAAGGGGCACAACGCATGGCGGCGGTAGCCCCATATGGGGATCGTGCGGGAAATGCGCTGCGGCTGGCGCGGGCCGATGGCGGCGTGATCGACAAGCCCGACGGCGACGCCAAGCCTGATCCTCGTGGCGCTGGCCGGTTTGCCGCACCCCAGTTGCGCGAGAGTATGCCACAGCCGGACACGACATCACTGGCGCGACGTCTCGTTGATCGGGTGTCGGGAGTCGGGCGGCTGCCCTATGCTGATGGCGGTGGCGTTGGCGATACCGGCATGAACCTTCCCGAGACGCGCGACTCCCTGATGGTGCAACAACGCCAGTTGATCTAGGGCCGTCGCCCCGCTCAGATGTTCCCGCGTGGCACGGAAGAACTGCCGTTGCCGCCTCACATGCGCCGCATCGAAACCGCGCGCGGCGTGTTTCATTTCGATCCGTTGCGTCTGTCGGCGGCCGACATTGAGCGTGCATCTGCGGAAGGCCGGGAGAACGAAATCCTTGGGCTTGGCCCACTGTCCAAGGCGGACGTTGCTGACGTTTCCAGCCGTACGGGAGAATGGCCTGTCGCCATTACCGAGCGGGATCGTGATGGCAACGAGGTACGCGCGTCCATGGCGACGCCATCGACCGTGGGAATGCAGTCAGACGAGATATTGAGGACGGCGGCGCCGGACAACATCGTTGATGTTGAGCCTGTCGAGAGTGTGGTTGGACGCCGGGGAGAGATGGGGATGGGCGACAGTGCTGATCGAGCGATGCGGCTGGCGCGAGCGGATGGGGGACCAATACCGTTTGCCTCAGACGTCGATGATACTCGGTGGCATCCGGGGGCGATGAGTTCGCGTTCCATTGGTGCATATGATCCTACGTATCGAGACAAAGTGGCCGATTTTGTTCGTTCGGTAGTGGCGGGTCCAGATAGCCGCGACCCATCAGTCAACAGATTTGTAGGCCATCTGGTTGGGTCAGACGGACTATCCCGTGACGGGTTCACGCCAGCGTCAGCAGTTCCTGTTGTTGGTGCGGCAGAAGGTGCAATCAACGTTGCAGAGAGCGCAGTGCGCGGCAACGTTCCTCGTGCTGCTAGTAATTTCGTCTTGGCGACGGTGCCTTCGATCGCAGGTCGATATGCCAACCGATGGTTCCGTAACGGGGACGAACGAAACGCGGCAATGGAGGCGGGGAAGGATTCATGGCTGAAAGACATCGGCCAAGGATTTACTGTGCGGCGGCAGCCAACCCCAGGCACGCCAGAGTCTCTTGGCCGGCAAGGCTTTCACGAAGAAGCCAACGCAATGCGTGCTGGACAATCAGCGTCAGCACCTCGTGCATCGGTCAGCCGCGAAGCCCAATACGAAGCCGATATCGCCAGATTGGAATCTGAGCGGCTAGCTAGACTTGCAAGGCTTGAACGTGAAATGGCGAGCGAGCCGGCTGCGGCCTACAAGGCCGGCGACTTGAAGATTCTTGCCGAGCCATCGCACGTTAAACAAGCGCGTGAATGGGGTGGACCAGAGGCGGCCCCGCCACCAGAGTGGCGTGCTGCGGTTCGCGACTTTTGGAGCATGACCAAGCCGGACAAGTTGCATGCCGACGGTGGTCGAGTTGATGCCATTTCCACAGGCGGCATAGCCCCTATGGCCACGGCTGGCGGGTCTGAGCCGGAAGACATGATCAGCCCCATGGGTGGGATGATGCAGATGAAGGCGGGCGGAGGTGGGATCGGTGTGGCACCTATCGTCGGGTCGCTGGTCGGGGCTACTGGCGGACGGGCGGACAAGATTCCCGGAACGGCACGTCCAGGCTCGCATGTTCTTCCGGCCGACATCGTCTCGCACATGGGCCAGGGCAACACCAATGCTGGCCTTCGCGCGCTCGAAAAGATGTTCAAAACCGGCCCGTATGGCATGTCTCTTGGTCGCCGTCGTCAAGGCTTTGCCGATGGCGGCGAGGTCGGCGAAGGCGAAATCCCCGTCATGCTATCGGATGGTGAGTTTGTCATTCCGCCGGAAGTCGTGGCGTCGGTTGGCGGCGGTGATGTCGCCACGGGCCACGATGTCATCGACGCGTGGATACTAGACGAGCGTCAGAAGCACATCCAAACTTTGCAAGCCCTACCGCCACCGGCAACGGATTAAACCATTCATGACCGCTGATACGACTGAAACCGTTCCCTCTCGGGTGCGGTTTGCGGAGCGTTGCGACCTCGATCAAATCTTGTTCCTGTGCCGGGAATTGCACGAGGAAAACGGACTGTTCGAGATGTCCGATGACCGCGTGCGCGACGTGATCATGACTCACTTTGACCGAACGGGCGGCATTATCGGTGTGATTGGCGAGCCCGGTGCACTGGAAGGTGCCATCGTCATGCGCATGTCCACCATGTGGTACTCGGACAAGACCGTTCTGGAAGAACTGTTCTCGTACGTGCTGCCCGAGTTCCGCCGGTCGAACAACGCCAAGGAACTGATCGACTTTGCAAAGTCGTGCGCCGTCTCAATCGGCGTTCCGCTGCTTATCGGCATCATTTCCAACACCCGCACGGCCGCGAAGGTCGAACTGTATCGCCGGAGGCTCGGGTCTCCGGCAGGTGCGTTCTTTGTCAGCAACGCAGCATAAGGCGGCCATCTGAATGTGCGGCAAAGGAACGAACAGCACCAATCAAGGGCAGGTGTCCAAGACGACATCTCCGTTGCAGCAGAACTATCTTGCGTTCTTGAACAAGGCCGAGAGCCAGTCTGAGACGCCTTGGAATCCCGCCACATCACAGCAAGTAGCCGGGTTTGACCCGGCGCAGAACCAAGCCTATGCGAATGTCATGGGGGGCATTGCAAAGCCTTACATCGACAACGCTGCGCAATTGGCTATGAGCGGTGCCGGCCCGGTAAGCCAAACGCTCCAGCAGTACGCAAATCCGTTCCAGCAAAATGTCATCGACAGCACGCTGGCGCAGATGGGCAGGTCCGACGCGCGCGAACTGTCTGGCATCAAGGGTGCTAACCGAATTTCAGGCTCGCTTGGCGGGGATCGGGAAGCGGTTGCCGGCGAACTCGCCCGCGAGCGGCAGGAGCAGCAACGCAATCAGGTCATATCGAATCTCAACTATCAGGGGTACAATTCTGCACTTGGTGCCGCGCAGAACGACGCCAGCCGGCAATTGCAAGGTTCTGGCATCATGGGCGGCCTCGCTTCAGGTGCCTATCTCGACACAAACATGATGAATCAGTACGGCGGGCAACGCCAAGCGTTGAGCCAAGCAGAACTCGACGCGGCCACAGCCAATGCAACGGCGCAGAGCGCGCATCCATTTGCGTCGCTGGGTTGGTACGGCAGCCTACTCCAAGGCATTGGCAGCCAAGCAGGTTCCACCACCACGTCAGTCGGCAGTAAAACCGGGCCGCAGCCTAATACGTGGAGCCAAGCAGCCGGCATCGGCATCGCGGCGCTGCCGTATCTCGGACTTCATTCTGGCGGTCGCATCCCTTACGCCGCAGGCGGCGGCATTGGGTACATTCCCCAGATGCCGATGTCGCAATCTGGCGGGCTGCACCCGTCAGCACTGATGAAGATGGACGACGACAAGCAAAATTCTGGCGGTAGTTTTGCCAAGGATGCCGGCGATACGGCAAAACTGGCAAGTCAAGCATTTGCCGCGCTTGGGTTTGCGTCGGGCGGCGGCATCGGCTACGTCCCGCAAATACAGATGGGGTCGTCTCAAGGCTTGCAACCGTCGGCGCTGATGAACATGAGCGGCGGGGATCAGAAGCAGAAAAGCCTCGCAGACCACTACAAGGAAATCCAGGATACGGCCAAGAGTGCATCGCAGGCGTTCAAAGGCATAGACTCTGCTGCAAGCAAAGTCGGCGAGGCGATGCGGACTGAGACGATGACGACTGCGGCCGATGGCCGCCCGTTGGAAGCTAGCAACTGGAACAATGTCACCACAACGTTTCCAGATGCGGGTCAGAATATCTCGTACGGACTGTCGAATACGTTTGGCGGAATCGGGTCTATCTTCGGGTATGCGGCTGGTGGCGGCGTAGACGACAATGATCCGGCTGGCAGCTATGATCGGGCACCCGTCGAGATCAATGCGCCGCTGTTTGGGGATCGGGCACCGCCACCGTCATTTGTCCCGCCGATGATGCCAGCCAATCCGCGCGATACGTATGGGCCTGCCGGTGGCGGCATTGAACCGCAAGGCAATCTCGTGCCCATCGCTGACGTCGATCAGCGCGGGCAGGCATCTGGGGCGCCGGCTGGCGCTGGCGATATCTATGCGCCACCCCCTGTTAATGTCTTGAACCCTAGGGGTGGCGGTATTGACGCAATGCCAGCACCATCGTCGCCCGCTCCGGCCCCGGAAAGCAGGAACCTCCTGCAACGGTTCGGCGACTGGGTGACATCTGACGAAGGCAAGGCGTTCACGGGCCGTATGGGCGCGGCCATGATGGCTGGATCTGGCGTTGGTGGTCGTGGATCGTTCGGCATTCACGCTGGCCAAGGGCTTACGGAAGGGTTCAAGGCACAGGATGACTACCGCAAGTCGCAGCGCGAGCAAGCCATTGAGCAAGGCAAGATGAAGTTGGCGGAACGAGCATCGCAGATCAGGGATGCTGAGGAAGGCCGCGCAGCGCAGACGCATCCGTACGACATGGCGCACAAGCAAGCGCAGACCAAGGCGTTGTTGGCGCAGGCGGCCAACAAGGAAGACCCGACGCAGGCATACAGGATCAGGGCAATACAGGCGAAAGCGCTTGGCATAGACGAGAAGTCGCGCGAATATCAGGAGTTTGTGCTGACAGGGAAGATGAGCAAGGACGAAGTGAGCCCGACTGCTCAAAAGCAAATCCTGGAATCATCGGAAAGCAACTTCGGCATTCCCTTGGCCCGTCAGTATGTCAACGAGGCAATCGCACTCAACGACAAAGCGACCGAAGGCTATCTGGGCCGGGTGTGGGCTCAGTCAATTGATCCCAACCTTCCGTCCGGATGGCGCACTGATACGTCCCAAGCTACGCGGGATCTCTCACGTAGCATGATGGGCAACGTTCTCGGTAAGTTGAAGGAGACATTTGGATCGGCCCCCACAGAAGGGGAGCGCAAGATTTTGATCGATGTCGAGACGGCCATGGATAAAACGGCCAAGGATCGAGCGGACATACTGCGCCGCGCATTGAAGGAGTTGGACAAACGCGAAAAGCTCAACACCATGATGCTGGATCAATTGCGCGGAAAGACGATGTTCAAGCCACAGCCCGCGCCGGCTGGCGGCATCGGTAGTGCACCCAATGACCCGCTAGGGCTTCGCCAATGACGACACTCACCGAAATCCGTCAAAAGTTCCCTGAATACACCGACCTGTCGGACGAACAACTTGCGGGCGCGATCCACCGCAAGTTTTATCCCGACATTCAGAAGGCGGACTTCGATAAGAGGGTTGGCATTGCGGCTCCGGCTGCTACGTCGGACTCACCACAAAAGCCGATGGTCGGCGACGCTGGCGATATGGCCATGGACCCTGTTCGCGGGTTCAACAAGGGATTGGCGACCGTCGTCACGGCACCTTATCGGGCGCTGGATTGGGCGCTTGAGAAGGCCAGCGGCAATCAAATCGGACTGCCCGATGTCGATAAGATGCCGTTCTGGAGTCAGTACCTCAATCAGCCAGAAGCCACGAGCAAGACGGGCGAGTATCTTCGGGCTGGCGGCGAGGGCATCGGTGCCGCAGCCGTGCCAATGGCTGCAACGATGCAGGCTGCCAAGGCTGCTCCACTCGCCGAACATGCGACATCGACGCTAGGCGGTATTTGGCAAAACACGCTCAACGCCGTTCGCACCAACCCGGGGGCAGCCGTTGCCGTTGACACGGCATCCGCTGCCGGTAGCGGCATTGGTGCGAAGGCAGCGGAAGATCAGGGGGCTGGACCGGTCGGCAAGTTCGCTGGTGCCGTGGTTGGCGGGTTGGTGCCGGGTGGTATCGTCGCCTATCGCTATCCCACCAACACGCCTATTGGCACGCAGACTGGCCAGTCGATGGCGCGGCGGAGAGCCACGGAAGCCGAGCGGGACGCAGAGGCTTTTGATGCCCTCGATGTCCGAACGTTTGGCCCCGCCTTTAATCAAGGCCCCGTGGCATCAATCGGCAAGCAAGTGGCGGAAACCCCTATTTTGGGTGCGCCCCTCAAGAACAATTTCGATGAGACGATGCAAGATGCGGCCAACGCAGCTCGCTCAATCTCTACTGACATTTCGGCAACGTCGATGCCGGAGACTGCCGGCCGCAACATACAAAGGGGATTGGAACGCTACGGGCGCGATAACATCAGAACTATTGATGAGGATCGGCTGACGGCAATAGGCGTCAATCCGAACGCACCGATACCCGCTCAGAGCATCATGAGCGGCGAGGCGCGGAACCGACTTGCTCAGGCGGAGACGATTCGCAACACCGACCGCGCCGCCGCTTACAATCAGGCCATCGCAAACGGGGCGACGCCGGACGAGGCGACACGAATTGCCAACCGGCAAGTGCCAGCCCTTGCGCAAGGCACGCACAATGCCGTTCTTGCGCGGCGTGGAGCCGAAGATCTCAGTGACGCTGAAATCGGTCGCATCATCACGGCCCCATCCGTCGATACGTCGTTCCGCACGAAGCAGGAGGCATTGTACGAGCAGGCGTGGCGTCAATTGCCGACGCAGATGCGATCCAACAATACCGCCAATCCACAACGCGTGGCCGCCGTCAATTCGCGTCAAGCGATGGCTCAGATTGAAGGCCAGGTCGCCAACCAAATATCCGGCCAAGCGACGATCGGAGGCCCCCTTGCTGGCCGACTGATGAACCCCCGAACGCACTTCAGTTTGCCGGAACTTCGCGCGATTCGGACGGAAGTCGGCCGGTCGATGGACGAATACAATCCGACACAGCAGACCTTGAGCCAGTCGCAACTACGGTCGCTGTACGCGTCGCTGTCCCGCGATATCGAGGTCGGGGTGCAGGATCTTGCCAACCGCGCCCTGATTAATTCACGCTTGCCAACCGCCGACCCCGCTCATGTTCCCGTTCAAGTCGCAAACCAAGCGGCGAGGGCGTTGCGGTACTTCCAGCGTGCCGACACGTACACGCGGGCAGGCATGGAACGCATGGAGCGGTTCAACACTGTCCTGGGCACGGACAACCCACAGCAGGCGGCGCAACGGCTCATCACGGCGGCGACCGACAGCACCAAGGGCAACATGCAGATGGTCCGGGCGGCGGCCGGTGCGTTGCGCCCGGAAGATCGCGCCGAATTCTCTGCGATGCTGGTGCAAGAACTTGGCCGTCCAATCAATTCGGCGCGAGGGATCGTGCAAGAGGTAGGTTGGTCGCCAAACTCGTTCGTTACCCGATACACGAACATGAGCCCGGAAGCGCGAGCGATGTTTTTCGATACAGAGCATCGGGAAGCCATCGACAATCTATTCCGGGTGGCTAACCGACTTTCGAATGTCGAGTCATTGACCAATACGTCGCGGTCGGGAACGAACACCATCAATCTTGGTGGGGCAGCGGCAGGCGTCGGGTCTCTGGCCGCTGGCAACATTGCTGTCCCGCTGTCCATTGGCGGCAGCATGGCAGCAACGTCGATCCTGATGTCGCGGCCTACGTACACCGCGTGGATGATCCGCTACATGCAGCTTCGTGCTGCCGTGCGGGACGGTAGCGATAGATCCATCGCGCCGTTGATGCGGCATGTGTCGGGCCTTGAACGATTGACACACGACAATCCAGCGCTGTGGCCAGCGTATGCAGCCGTGGCGTCTGAGACGCAAAATCTACAGTCGGAACGGCAACCCGACAAAGCGACAGCATCAAAGCCTACCGCAGACCTGTCCGAATCACGTCTGCTGTCTCAGGGCCGAGACGCATTGCGACGTGGCGCGCCTCGTGCCGAAGTCGAGAAGCGGCTACGCGCCATGGGCGTGGACCCAGGAAAGCTCTAAATGGCTGGAAACAATCCATTCGATGACCTGATCCCACGGCCCGGCGCAGTACCTAACGTACTGACTGACGACGCTGATCCGGCATTTCCAACACCGCCAGCGGGAACACGCATGGTCAATCCCATGGTGGGGACGCTGGTGGCAGAGCCGGTGATTGACAGGGTTGCACAGCAAACTAGTGGGGTGCCTGTTCCTGGCGGTTGGGAGGACCCGCAGCAGTATGCGGAGGCAGTCAAACAGGTCATTCCCGGCGCCGTGTCTTTTGCGGGCAGCATTGCCCAAGGCTCATCGACGATGAACTCCGTTGAGGCAATGGCCAAGAACGTCCAGCCGTGGGTGGAGGAGTTACGTCGCGCGCCGGACATGTCGCCCCAGCAGGTGGCCGATCTTCGCGCAAGGATTGCGAAAGAGCCAGCGTTGGCAACGCGCACCGCAATGCAGTCGGCCCTATCTGACATTCTTGAGGGGGCCAGCCCGGACAAGGCGTTGGCCGGATACAGGCCGCCGGTCCCGGTCGAGCAGCGCTCCGGCTATCAGGTTGGCGAAGCCGTCCAGAACTACGCCAAGGGTATGATCCCGCCCGCCCCGGGCTATGAGAATTCGTTTGGTGCCGACTTCGGCCGGGGGGTTGGTTCGCTCGCTGCAGGGGCTGGCCTATCGCTGTTTGCCGGGCCGTGGGCGGCCGGATCGGCGTTTGCCGGTGCCGGCGTCGGTGAGGCGACGCAGCGGGCTGTCGAATTCGATCGCAAGGAGAAGGCCGCAGGACGACCTGGAATCACGCAAGATCAGATCACCACGGCGGGTCTGCTGGGCATTGGCCCCGGCGCAACCGATCTACTGCCAGTCGAGGTTCTGCTTGGGCGGCTTCCGGTTCGGATACCCGAATATCTGCGCCGACCGATGGCGATGGCGATATCTCGCGTGGGTATGCAAGCGATCATCGAGGGTGTTCAGGAAGGCGGGCAGGGGTATCTGCAAGACCTAATCGCGCGCGAGATCTACAATCCAAAACAGGTGTTGGGCGAGAACTTCCAGCGCGAGGCCGAAGTCGGCGCGGCTGTTGGTGGGTTTGCTGACATCGTGCGCCAGATCGGTGCCGGCATGGTCCGTAGCGCTGCTGGCCGGCGCGGACCATCGCAGACGGGGCAGACCAGCGGGGCACAGCAGCCCACGCCACAAGCCCCAAATCTGCCCCAGGACGGCCAAGACCCGCAATTGCCGTGGCCAAGTGCCCAATCCCAAGAATCCACGCCAGTGGCCACGCCAGAGGCCGCAGCGCCATCCCGTGACAGAAAGGGCAAGGCAGACGCGGCACCTACTGGCACCCCTGCCAACCCATTCGCCGACCTAGTGCCCGCCAATCAGAACCAGCCTATCGCCAGTGCGCCTTGGGTTGGCGAACTCGCGCAAGCCATGGCGGCGAAGAAAGCGGTCGGGGAACCGGACAGTCCTCGTGTTACTTCCCACCAGACTATGCAAGCCGATCCGGCGCAAGTGCAGCCGCGCCAACCGGACACGGAACCGGACATTCTGCCGTCACGGGGAGCACAGCCATCATCCGTACCGGCCCCCGCCGCTGCATTCCAACCCATGCGGGTCATCACGCCCGATGGTTCCATGGAAATCGAGGCGCGCCCGGAAATCGTCGAGCTTGACGATTTGAAACTTGCACAAGGCGCGCTGCAACCCCGTGACCGCTCGCGCGCTTCCCGACTTGATCCGGCCCAATTGCAGCCGTCGCGCGTTTCCGATACTGGCGCGCCTATCGTGGCGGCAGATGGCACGGTGCTGTCCGGTAACGGGCGCACCATGTCAATCGAGGAAGCCTACACGAACCGCGCACTGGAAGGCATAGCGGACTCGTATCGTCGCAGCTTGGGGCAAGCCGCCGAAGGTATGCGGCGTCCCGTGCTCATCATGCGGACGCAGGAGATGGCACCGCAAGAGGCAGTGCGGTTTGCCGATCTATCGAACCGTGGCCGCATTGCCCAGATGAGCGCGACCGAGCGCGCCGTGCGGGACGCATCGTCTATGGGGTCGGAAGGGATCGCGCTTTACCAAGGCGGGGATTTCACGGCACCGCAGAACCGTCGTTTCATTCAAGACTTCGTGGCGCGTGTCGTGACGTCGGCAGAACGCCCATCCGTATCTCGTAACGGCGAACTGACGCAAGAAGGCGCAGCCCGGATGCGGGGTGCCATACTGGCGGCAGCGTATGGCGATCAGGACGTGCTTGCGCGGATGCTCGAAAGCACAGACGACAACGTGCGTTCGATCACGGCTGGATTGCTCGACGCCGCGCCTATGATGGCGCAGTTGCGGGCCGGGATTGCATCAGGCGAGGTCGCACCCGACATGGATGCGGTGCCGGCGCTGGTGGCAGCCATCCGCACGATTTCCGATCTGCGCGCACGCCGTGTGCCTGTGCAAACGTGGATGGCGCAAACCGATGCGTTTGGCCGCGATCCTGTTGTGGAGGCTTGGGTCAAGTCGTTCTACTATGACGACTCGAACCGCGCAAAGCGGCAGGAGAAGATTGCAGCACTGTTGAACGACTACGCCACCGAAGCCATCCAGCACCGGCCCGACGGCCTTTTCGCGGATGAAACCACAGCCAGCGACGTGCTTGGCGTCGCCAGGAGAAAGAACGATGCCAGCGAAGTCTCAGACCTCTTTGCGCCAGATGGCAGTGTGGGCGAAGGTTCTCGCCAAGCAGGGCGCGGAGCAAAAGGACGGGCGAATGCAGCAGGCGGCCAAGGATCTGGCCAAGGCGGCACAGCAGAAAGTGCAGTAGTCCGGTCTACCGGAGACGACATCCTGGCAGCGGTGCAAACTGCTCCGTCGCGACTCGAATACGAAGCGCGAGAGTTGTTGCGTGATGTTCGGGCTTTCGAGGCGTCACTTCGCAACGAGAACGCAAGCCCGGAAGTAATCGCCCAGTCGATCAATGAGCGCTACGGCACCGAAGTCACGCCAGATGAGATTGCAACAGGTGACGTGTGGTGGAAGTCTCTGCCGGGAGAAGACGCGCAAGCACGTGGGTTCGTATCAGAGGCGCCTGAGTTTGTGATCGAAAATGCGCTATCTCGTGAGGCTGAATCCACTGGAAACGCCACGGCACCCATTGATCTGAATGCACGGCCGGCAACACCACAACAAGTTAAAGGCATCCAAGGCGCGGCATCATCTGGCCCACAATTGACGCCAGAAATGCGTCAGCGGGCCACGGAACTCGCTCAACAAGGCAAACCGCCTCGCCAGATCGCCAACACTCTAAAGGGTGAGTTTGGCCGCTACGTTCGAACCGATCAGATTGAGGCGACCGTTGGCGCATTGCATCGAGAAGCAACGGACAGACTGAACCAGCAACGCCGCCAAGAATCCCGCGCCCGGCAGACAGAAGCGCAGCGCGCGCGGATGAGTACGCCGGAAGCCAAAGCGATACAATCGGCACGATGGAGAGAAATCCTCGCCCGCCCTGAAATGCAAACATGGTTAAAAGATCGTGCCCAAGCGCTGAATGCGGCCAGGGGGAATATGGCGTGGACGTCGGCCATGGTCGAACGTCTTTCCGATCCTGTCATGCGCGCCAAAACCGGCCAGGAGGCGGCGGACATCCTCAAAGCCGAGTTCGGCGAGGTAGCAAGCGGGCTGACACCAAACGCCGTGCGTCAGAAACGATCTGCTCTTGGCTACGGATACAGCGGCGACCGCCAATTCGCAGCATCGCCGTTCACGGCTGACATGGAGTCGCGGCTGGCTACACCAGAATATCGGGCCATGTCCGCTGAATCCGCTACCGCAGCGTTGCATCGAGAATTTGGAGACCAAGCTAAACGCATCACGGCAACTTCCGTGCGCAATAAGCGCGCAGTCAACGACAATATGAGGTCGACGCGCAGTGGCGGCAGACCGTCAGGATTCCAGTGGTCGGCTACTACTGATCAACGGCTTGCCACACTTATGACTGAGGCAGCCAACCCCACTGAACGCGCGCGCATCTTAAGCGAAGAATTTGGAGCGGAACTCACGCCCAAGGCCGTCCAACGTCGTTGGGAGAAGATCAAGTCTGCCGTCTTGCGGTCACAAGGCGACGAACCTATGTTTGCGGCTGGCGGCTGGGATTCGAACTCTTGGCTGGAGTGGATCAAGGGGAACCCGAATGCTGGACGCGAAGATACTCCGGCGAGCAGCGGAGATGAAGATAGCGGAAGCCAGCAAGCTACCGGCCAACAGCCCGGAGCAAGCCAGGATCGCAGCGGAAGCGATGGAAGCGCTGGACCTCGCGGAAAGCGCGGAGTCAGCGCGACGTTCCGAGTCCGAGACCTCGTGGGTCGGGTCGTTGATGCGCCGCCTAACTTCAAAGGACTGAGCAACAAGTACGTCTACCTGCATGGTCCGAAAGCGTACTTCCCAGATCGCAAGCCAAGCACAACGCTCCGCATTCTGGACAGCGTACCGAACTGGCAGGCCAAAGCGCATGCATCGGAAGTGGAGCCCGGCGTATGGCAGATTCAGTTGTTCCGCGTGCGCAAGGCCAAGGCCAATCAGGGGTTGGGCACAGACTTTCTGGACTCCGTCCAGCAACAGCTTGGTGAGATCCGCGCTCCCCGCGAGATGACTGAGGCCGCCTATCAGATGTGGCGTGCATGGGAGTTGCAGGGGGCTACACGCGCGAATGCCAGCACCAGCATCGACGACTACACCGAATACAAGAACAAGATGTATAGCCCGCAAGCGCTACGTATTATGCAGCGCGAGGCTGCCTACATTGGCAACAACACTGCGCTCAAGGTCGCGGAGCGCAACGACGCTCGCCGCCAGTACAACGAACTAAGCGATCTCATCGACAGGCTACCGCCAGAGCCAGAGGATGACGGGCCTTTATTCGCGATTGCCACGGCCTCGGCAGACTACGCCCCGACGCCACCCACCAATCGTGCTGATTACATCGACGAGAAGGCATACAATCGCCTAATCCGCGATCAGTACGTCGACCCGAACGGAACCGTCAAAGCATCAAGCAGGGAAGTACCGCTGGCGGCCAACTTGCCACCCGTTGGCTCATGGCGCATCAGCGGCCTAAAAGGCATATACGGCCACTAAATCGAGCATCTCGTGCGCGTCCCCGTGAGCAGCCTGCAACTGCCAGTGTTGGTGGACGGCAAACTGGACCCGACCAAACGCGGCGACGACGAGCGGTACGCGCAATGGATGAAGGAAGGCAAGCGGCCGCCGCCAATCGAGATCGTTCAGACTGAGCGTGGAACCATGCGCGTTATGGATGGTCATCGCAGGGCACTGGCGACCAAACTCGCTGGCGTGAAGGACATTGAAGCATGGGTTTCCTACTCGATCCCGACAGGAAAAGTTGGGTCTGACGGCAACCCGATCATGACCGGCCTGACGTTTGAAATGGCCAATCCTCCCGCCCTTGATCTATCCCCAGAAGCCCGGAAAGCACGGGCAGAGGAAATGGGATTCGATACGTCGGAGATCGCTTATCGCGGGCTGACGCGCCCCTACGACGGCGAGAAGACCAATTACTACCAGATGTTTACAAGCAACCCGTGGGAGGCCAGCGAATATGCAATGGCCAATCCGATGGGCCGACCCAACGTCATCGCGGCGTACATCAGAAAGGGCAAGAACCTAGAGATCGACGCCATGGGGCGGCCGTTCAATCGCGTTCAAGCGCAACATGGGAAATTGCCCGCCGACATGCGCGGCAAGCTAGACACAGTGTCGTCGATTGACGAGATCGCCCATTCGGCGCGTCTCGCGGGGTATGACACCGTTACCGTGCGGAACGTGATCGATAACGCTACGGGCGAAGTCATCGCGGCTTCAAAGCAGTCCGCATCATCCAAGGTGTCCAGCGCCGAACTCGACGCTATCCTGGCTGAGCTTGGCCCGGTTGATCTTGATGCTGCACCGCCGACGATCGACTATGGTTATACGGGTGTTCCGCCCGACAAGCGCGGCCCCGTCACTGTCAACGTAGTCTTCGATCCGTCGAAGAATATCCGCTCTGTCAACGCTGCGTTTGATCCTGCTCAGGAAGCAAGCGCTAATCTAATGGCGGCTGTGATGCCGTCTATCCGTCGCGATGCGCGAGCATCAGCGGGTGCCGTTCTGCTCAAAGGTCGTGAGGTCACCGTTCGTGAAAAGGTCGTTCGGACCATCAACGACGCGATTGCGCCGCATCTGGGCAACGTACCTGACGGGGTACCTGTAGGTGCGCTGTCCAGCGTAACCCCGGTCCCCGGGGAGGCTGGCCGTTTCGCCTACGAATTTACGACGCCAGACGGTGGGACGTTCCGGATCATTGGCGATCTATCGCTTCTTTCCAACCGGGCGGTCTTCGACCCCGGCACCTTTGCCGGCGGCATTCCGGCTATCGGGTTCCTTCACATCGCCAACCCCACTGCCGATCTCATCGTCGGCGATCTGTACCATGAGATCACCCACGCCGTTCGGCGGCAGAATGGAGTCAGGGCGGACACGTGGGCGGCGCTTGTCGGTCATGCTAACGATCTCGCTATCCTGGGAATGCCGGTGTCGGAGTTCAAGGCAAAGGTTGGCGCGGACATCGAGGGAACGAACGACGGCGACCAAACCATCCGTGAACTATACTCCAATTTTTACAGTGACCGCAATCTGCGTCGTCAACTCAAGGCATACGACGAACACCCATCGCCTAGAGAATATCGTGCGGCTCAGCAAGCGGCTGACAAGCAGACACGGAACGAAATCGAGGAAGAATCAGTCGCGCACATGGTGCAACTGTACCACCACGGGGCACTTCCGGATACGCCACGCGAGATTGCGGTGATTATCGACTCCATCCTAGATGGTAGCATCTGGCGCGTGGCACAAGAGGGAGAATCAGCCCAAGGCGAGATGGAGTTGATGGGGGCGGCACAGGGGAGTGGTGCCATTGAACAGACTGCGGCGGATCGGTGGGTCAAGTCGGTTGACGACCAATTGAGCCGCTATCAGAAAGAAGAACAGAGACTCAAGGATGAGGGGGTAAATGGTCCAGAATTACGTCGAAGGCTCAGTACGTTCTGGACTGGCATCTCTGACGACAGCCATGCGCAAGCGCGTCATTTCCAACTAGAAGCACACGTTGATGATGGCGGTCGCGGCACTGAACGGTACTCTCAAGAAGATGTGCAGCACATGATAGACGTCGCATCGGCGTCTGAGGACGTGTTAAACAATATTCCGTTGTCAGCCGGTCATGGTGTTAAACGTCCGGACGTTATGACTGGCGACTTGGTCACGATGTACCAAAACGGATTGACGACGCAAGAGATAGGCGACGCTGTAGGTTTGAACGCTGCAAGCGTTAGCAGGCGACTTGCTAAGACTGACGTTACGATGCGTCGTTCCGGTAGCCCGTTTGAACGCATTCCCGAGGAAATGGCAAAGATTCGGAGTATGCTTCGCGCTGGTGAGTCATACAGTGCAGTTGCTAAGCAACTTGGCATCACGAAGGGTAAAGTTGCAGGTATTAAGCGCGATATGATAAGGCGCGGTCAGTGGGACGACATCATGGCCGCCACCCAGAAGGGCAAGACTCGCCTTGCAGCCATGCACAACCTATCCGCTGAGAACCTAACCTTTGCCGATAAGATGGGCGGGATTGCCGTTCCTTCCATCGGAGTCGTGAAGGAAGGCATGGGCATGGGGCATGGGTTCGGCGAGATTACAATGATCGGACGCAAAAACCTTGGCGATCCAGAGCAGAACCCCGTATTCGACGCTGACGCATGGTCTACGCGGTTCCCGCGACCCGAGTACAAGACCGTTCCAATGGCAAAAGCACAGAAGTTCGTTGACGCCATGCGGCCGTACGGAATCAAGTTTGAGGACACGGGGAGTTACGATCAGGCGTGGGATCATATGGTCAACCGCGCCGAGCCAGAACGCAACGTCAGCCAGTTGTTGCGGTCTGAGGCCGCGCAAGCGATGTTTCTGGATCAGGTCAAGGGCAAGAAAATCGAGCCCGTGATGCGATCGGCCATGGTCGGCGCAACGTATCCGTGGGTCGATACGGCGGCATTCCGCTCATTCCTTTCGTCGGCACCCGCTGACTGGTTTCACAGCGAACCGCAGAACGAAGTCGCGCTTAAAGCGGCGATTGGTCAAGCCATCTCAGACGCAATCGACGAATACACGTCGTCCAAAAAGATGACGAGCGATGGTCGTGCGCTGGACGCCGAGGACCAAGCGCATTTCCGCGAACTATACCGAGATCGCGCCGTCACCGAAGACAACCAGCCGTACATGGACACGTACCGGCTGAAGCAAGACGCGGATAGGATCGGTAAGAAGGCCGTTGATAGTGGCAAGACCCGCGAACGCTTGGAGCGCGCAATCAAGCCCCATGAGGCTGAGTTTAAATCATGGGTCGAGAACCAGATCATCCCACTGCATGGCGAGCCTCGGATCAAGGTCGGCGGCAGGTTTGAGCCCTACACGCTGGAGAACATCGTCCGCGTCATGACGGCTCCGCGCTCTGTCACGGCGCAAGAAGATCACATGACGTTTGGTGAGGGTAAGGCTAGGGCCGCAGCCGCAACCCGCATCGGAAGTCTGGAAGAAGCCCGCAATCGCGCCGACTGGCAGATGGCCGATGAGAAGGGCGTCAACGAAGCGCGCGATAGAGCAAAGGCGCTGCTAGAGGATTGGCGCACTGCCGTCGTGCCGCACAACAAGTACGTGCGGGCCAATGCAGGGCAAAGCGGGTCGTTCGGATCGACCTTTGAAGCGCTGGACGGATCCATGCGGGCGCTGGCGGCATGGGCCAAGCGCGGCAGGGATGCCGGCACGCTGAGATCAGCGTTGGCGCGAGAGGATTTCACCAACGTTCCGCAACACGTTCTGGACCTTGGCATAGAGGCAGGCAAGGCGTTTATGGAAGCGCCAGTCCCCTACTTCGAGTCGAAGCCGCAACGCGCGGTGAAATTGAACGAGTTCGCTGGTGCCGTGATCCCGAAGACCGCATCGGACGAGACACGGGCGATCCTCGACAAGCATGGGATCCTATATCGCGAGTACGATTCCAAGAAGGAAGACGCCAAGGACAAGGTTGCCGCCAAGTTCACTCAGGAACTAGCACGCCAAGGTCAGGACACGCTGTTCGCCTACGGCGGCATGCAATCCCCAGACGCCAACATCACCGATTACACTCAAGCGGTCATCATGGCGAAGCGTGGTGCGTCTCCGCAAGAAATCTGGGACGCAACGGGCTGGTTCAAGAATCCCAAGACCGGCAAGTGGGAGTTCGAGACCACGCGGCCCGAGGAAATCAAGACCGTCGCGGAAGCCAAGACCCACGTCGAACGGATGGCGATGACGCCGGAACAGCGCAAGGCAACGCCACCGTTTGCCAAGGCACGTGCATCCGGTGGGCGCGTCACGGTTCCCAAGCCCGACGACAGATACATAGACCGAGCGCTGGCGGTCATCCGCCGGGCAAAGATGAACTGACACGGGTCAACCCGCGCAAGCCCCAAAAACAGTTGGCTGGCTCGTAGTCGCCGTCTGTGTTGAGGCGCTTCAAAACATAGCCGACGCGCGGGCGCATGCCCACGTCGTCAATGAAGTTCTGAAAACTCGAATCCCATCGTTCGCAGACCTTGATGCCCCTGCCCCCGTAAATCCGGTAGTCTGATAAGTTCTCGTTTGAGCACCGTGCGCGCATCGCGGCCCACGCTTGAAATTCCGGTGTATGGCTTTTGCCATGCGTTGTGAAAGACTCCCGCGTAGTGTCGACAATCAAGCAGCCGCAGGACTGGCTCATCCCGCTCCGGATGTTGCTGCGGGCAACATCGCGTAGAGTGCCGCAGTCACATCGGCAAGCCCACTTTGAACGATCCGGTATGTTGTCATCAATGACAGTCCATCGCCAGAACCTCTTGCCCACCACGCTAGGTTTGCCCTTTCCTGCTGGGGTCTCTAGTGCCCTTTCAAGGGTCCAGCCCCTCGCAAGGCGACCCTTCAGTCCGCCGCGCGTCACCATCATGCCAGTTTTCTCCATGGCCTGCTGTAGGGTCATCGGCACTCCGTGATAGCTAACTATGCGGTTTTGAGTAGTGTTGTTGTTCTGTTCTTTAGGCGTTGCCCATCGACAATTGCCCGGCGCGTAGTCCTTGTTTCCGTCTGCACGCTCAATTGAGTATCCTCGTCCAGGGCGCGGTCCCATGTCGGCATAAAAGCTCTCAAAGTCGTTCCACCGCTCGCAGACCTTAATGCCTTTCCCGCCGTACAGTGAGAACTTTATGGTCTTAGGGTTGGTGCATCGCTGTAGCATTCCGGCCCAGACCCTATACTCGGGCGTTTTGCACAGCATGTGTGTCGTGTTTCTCTGGATGAGTTGTCCCGTTGTCAGGCAGCCGCACGATTTAGACGCGCCATTTCGCAAATTGAAGCCGTGCGTGGTGATGGTAGCACCACAATCGCAGACGCAGTTCCACCTCGCGTTTCCGTTCGCGTCGCTTTCCGCTCGGCTCACAACCGACAGTCGGGAAAACCTTTGCCCCGTCATATCCTTGATAGGCATGTTGTGTTGGCTCCTGAACATCAAATCAGAACCGCAGACTACCCCATAAACGGAACAATGTCAAATGGCACAGACTACGTATAAAGGACTTGAGGTTCAGGCGACTGGGGCCAACGCAGGAACCTGGGGGACCGTCCTAAACACACAAGCACTTGAATACATTGACTTAAACCTTGGCGGCATCATTACCGTCGCCTTGACGAACGTAAACGTCACCCTTTCGGCGACTGAATCTCGAAGCGTTTTGGTCAGATTGACTGGAACGCTGACAGGCAACGTTGTTATAACAACGGCTTGCATGGGGTTTTTCGTCGTTACCAACGCGACGACCGGCGCGTTCACGGTGAACTTCACCAACGGAACCGGCACGTCTGCGGAAGCCGTTCAGGGCTTTTCGACGCTGATCATTTCCGACGCCACGAACGGCTGCCGTCTTGGCAACAATCCTCCCGCGTCGGCCTATGTGGATGGGTCTATCGCCACCGTCGACCTGGCAGACGACGCGGTTACGTTCGCCAAGATCCAGAACATCACCACGTCGCGTCTTCTTGGCCGGACAACCGCGTCATCTGGCAACACCGAGGAGATCGCTGTCGGCTCTGGGATGACATTCACGGCGCTGGCGCTCGACGTTGCCGTTCCATCGCCATCACGCTTGATCAGCACCACGACCGTATCCGCGCAGGCGTCGTTACCCGTTACGTCAGGTATCGATTCGACCTACGATGAGTACGAGTTGCACGTTGCCGAGCTACGTCCGTCAACAAATGCCGTGGCCATTTCGTTTCAGGTTTCGACGGATGGGGGTTCGACATGGAAAACCAGCGGCTATAATTCATCCGTCGTCCTGGCGATATCTAACGGAGGCACTTCGGCGACTGGAGCCATAACAACTGGCGTCGCTTTGACTGAGAGTGCGTTTACGGCCAGTAGTTCCACTAGCTACTCGTGGCGAGGTGTAATCAGGTTCTGGCCGAATGGGACGGCAACGCGGAAAAACATCATGGTGCAGGGATCATATTACAGTGGTACGCAATTTGTATCGGCAACGTCGGCAGGTGTATGGGATGGCGGAAATGACGCGGTGACAGCGTTTAGGCTCATTGCGTCATCTGGCAATATTTCCGGGACTGTTCGACTGATCGGAGTCAAGAACAGCTAGCTGACCTGTTGGCTCACGGAGTTTCGTGCTGTTCCAACTGTACGAAATTTTCGTACAGTTGGCTGGCCTTTCAGATAATTCAGCTACGCGCGAAGTTCGCGCTGTTCACGCAGAACGCGGCGGGCACATGCCGCACCATACGCGAACGCGCCTTGGCTCTCATCTTCCGGACACTCGCCGGGCTTGTACCGCTTGCCAGTGCGAAAGCTGACCTCCAGCCACACCATGGTCTTGGGGTTGAGCTTACGCCCGCAGCAGTTGCAGCCCATCGCAGCGTGGATGTCCGCGATTTCACCAGCGAGGAATGATGCGTTCGGCATAGCGGGCCTATCGTGCTGAGTTGGCGTCGGTGCGTGCGCGGTGCTCGGCGAACGCCTTGAGTACCTGCTTTGACTTCCTGCTTCCGAACAGTATGGGGCGCATGCCCATGACCGAATTCTTGTACTCAACGCGGATCACGCCTTGAGCGTCCCACACCACGTCATAGCGCTTGCCGTCGATCAAGACTGTGGTGCGGTTCGGCGCCATGGTCAGGGCCTTTCTCAGTAGCGGTCATACATGCCGGTTGCAGTCGCAGCGTCGCCGCACGTCTCGCCCCACGGCGTGTGCGGCTCGACGCTCAACGCTTTGCAGTCGAGGTATCCGGCGGCTGCGACTTGAGCGATAGCCGCGCGCTTCGCTGCTGTCTGGCTCTTAGCCTTCACGATCTCGACTTCATCGGTGCGCTCGCCTGACTTCGGGTCGGTAGCGCGGACGTTCACGGCAAATGATCTGATCATTGGCTGGCCTTTCTCAGCGCTAGCGGCTGCGGTTCATTTTGCGGCACTCGCGAACAGCGTCCGCACGCAGGTTGAACACTCGCAGCGGCAGCGCGTGGGTGTCCGCATCGGCGTCGAAAATGGCGAACGTGCCAACGCGCGTCTGCTCGACGATATAGCGCGCCTCGACGCCCCAATCTGTGCCGTTCGGCCAATAAGCTGTGGTGTTCATGGCGTTCTCCTTCGGGCCCTAAACAGTACGGTTGCGGATTGAGCGGATGTGGCTGCCTAGGTCATCTAGCTTGCACTCACCACGATCGTTGCCGTGGAGCACGCGCGCCATTGACCCAGCGCCGTAAATCGTAACCTCGAGTCCGTCCGCGCTGCGCCACACCTTGTCAGACCAATTGCTCTCGGAGAACCCAAGTTGTCGCATCAGGTCATAGACCGGCTGGCGCGGACCACCGACTGGAAATTGCGTTTGGCTGCTCATCGTCGTGGCCTTTCTCGGTTCTTAAGCGTCAGCCATAAGAGTTTCGCGCGGCTCGCGCAAAATCAGGGCGACAATGCAGCGCTCCGGATCATCGCCCCACAACACGTCATCGACCGGCAAGTGATACGCCTGCCCCTTCACCGTGACCCGGAGCTTGTCGCCCGGTCGCGGCACAGCTTGCCAGTATCGCACGCCGTGCTGCGCGCCGCCGTGCGATAGGTACAACCGGATCTCAATCTTGTCGGCGCGCATTGGACGGGCCTTTCTCAGTTGGTGCTTGGATGAGACAAGAGAGCGACCATAAGCACTATCAACGCGGACTCGATATGTTCGAGGCGGGTGTCACGCTGAAGGTCCGACGGCATCATGGCTGCTGTCCGGTCCATGTCCTCGCGCAGCGAGGCAAGGCAAGCCGTTATTTCTTCGCGGTCCATCCTCGTGGGCCTTCGTGTTGAGTTGAGGGTTAGAGCTTTTTCCAGTCCCGGTCGCATCGCTCTTTCGCCATGCGCGCGAACTCTTCGGCATCCTCTATGGTCGGCTCGTACCCGGCACATCCAGCACCGCGCTCGCGCCAACCCGACAGGAGATCAACCGCCGTCTTGAGGTCGGCAATGATCCGGTCGCGGATGCCCGCGCGCACGACGACATCGCGCATCACGTCGTATTCCTTGTCGCGCGGGTCGCTCACGTCGTGGCCTTTCAGGTTGCCTTGTTCTTCCTGCAGATGATCCGCAGCGCGTAGGCGATCGCCGTTCGCTCATTCTGGCTCAACCGAAACGACCGATCCCGCGACATCGCGCGCAGCGTCTCGACCATCTCTTTCGGCGTCTCCGGTGGTGAGTAGTCACCCATCGCGCGGGGCTTTCAGATAATGTCGTCAAGCGTGACGGGTTCGACCTTGACCGCATACTCACCCGCACCCTGACACGTCGGGCAGAATCGATCCTCCCACACAGGCCCGCTCGGATCGCTCCCGACGACACGATCAAACGACCCGTCGCCGCCGCACGTCTCACAAACGACCATGCGGTCGTCGCACATCACAGCACCGCCCAGGTTAGAGCTTCAGCGCTTGCAGCTTCGGCCGTATCGAACTCGCCAACAATGATCCATTTGCCGGTCACGCTGGAGACGGTACGAACAACCCACGAGGTATGCCCGAACACCGTCTGCTTGTTGATCTTGGTGGCCATGTCGCTCTCCCGTGTCTGATGGTGGATAGATAGCAAGTCTCCGCTTGACTGTCAATACATAGTCAACTAAATAGTGTGGACACGCGGAATTTACCGATGACGGGCAAGCCCTCTTGAAAAAGCCGAAACCCCAGCAAACAGTGCACATCGCCCATTTCGACCCACTTCTCGTTGGGTACGTTAGGGTGAGTACGTTGGATCAAAACGAGGACATGCAGGTCTCGGCCCTGGTGCGGGCCGGCGTGCACCCTGACAACGTGCACGTGGACAAGGTGAGCGGCGCATCCGTCACCAAGCAAGGCCGCGAGATGGCCATGCGGCAGTGCCGAGACGGAATGACCCTTGTGGTCTGGAAGCTGGACCGGATCAGCCGCAACTTGCTCGACCTATTATTACTCATTCAGGACATGGAAGCCAAGGGGATTGGGCTCAAGAGCCTGCAAGAATCGCTCGATACCAAAAGCCCCATGGGGCGGGTGATGATTTCGATTCTCGGGGCGTTCGCTCAGTTCGAACGGGACACGGCCCAACAGCGCACCAAGGCCGGCGTAGCACGGGCAATGGAGCGCGGCGTCAAGTTCGGCCAGCCCAGCAAGATCACGCCGGATATCCGGGAAAAGGTCGAGCTGTGGATTGGTGAAGGCACCAGCGTGAAACAAGTGGCGAAGCGGCTCAAGTTGGCAGAGAGCACGATCCGCAAGCACTGGAAGTGGGACGACCTGGAAGAGATCAGAGCCGCTGCTGAGATGCAGGGCAAGAAGTAAGGAGAGGCATATGGCAGAGTGGTTCAAAACGGAAGAACTGAGGCCGTTGGCTGACAACACGCACGGCCGCGTCCGGTGCATAACCTATTGGAACGTTCACAAGCTCGACGACGACGGGAACCAGACGGACGAAGTCGAGCGCGGCGTGCAGCACATCGTTGACTATTTCACGGTGGGCAATGGCGGCCGGTTCGAAGATCCAGATTGTGCCGAGGCAATCGGCGAGTGGTTCGGCGATGATTGCGAGTACGCGCCGCAGCCGTCGCATTGGGCGCTGTGCATCGCTAACCCGGATGGCAGCGAGATCAAGTCGGAAATTTCTCATGTCGATGGCAAGCCCGTCGATCGGGCAGCATAAAAGGAGCACAGGATGTCCGGCATTGGGAAAGTGACATCAACCTATGTCGATGTCCGACGCGAGTATCGGTACTACACGGACGCGAACAACTTCGAGGCCATCGAGTGGGCGCCAGTTGGTTTTGGAGACATCATTGTCACGTGGCGTGCGATGGGCACAGGCACGCACCGGCGGCCAGAGTGCGCAGTGGTTGGTGATGTTGTTGAGGTGCGCGGCATGCCGATCATAGACCGAATGCACGACGACCCGGACGCTCAAGTCGTGGTGCGTGGCGGTCTTGGGAAGTCGATCAAAGTAATCCCTTAAGGAGCCGATTGCGGAAAATTCCCGTAATCAAAAAGGAGGCATGGTCATGTTCGCTCTGAACTGTTTGGCCTGCAAGGGCAGTGGGGTCGACGGCACTGACGACTGCGAAGAGTGCGACGGCAGCGGCGAGGCCAAGTGCGAGCGTACGACGTGCAAAGAGAAGGCTATTACCGTCAACGAGGACGGCGAGGCGTTGTGCGAGGATTGCGCTTTCGAGGAAGCGTGCTGACAAAGGAGAAGCAAATGGCTTCGGCCGCTAGCATTTACGAATACCGTTTTGCACGCGGCCAAAAGGCAGCGCTGCGCGGGAAGTCGCGGGGCGCGTGTCCTTACAAAACAGACGACGCGCGCGGCGCTTGGCTGGCGGGTTGGTCAAGCATTCGCGGAAGATAAGAGGACCAAGTCATGTGGCGATTTTGGCGCTGGCCGCGACCACCGATGGACCCGCTCGTTGCGATGGCGTTGCTCGTGCGCGGCTGCGATCGCGACACGCCCGAGTGGACCACGATCACGATCACGCGCCAGCCCGAGGGCGGCGTGGTTCTGCGCGTGAACTGAACAGCACGAGGGGAGCCTCTATGAGATACGCAATTCTGATCGCATTTCTGGCCTGCATTCCCGCAGCAAACTGGCTGATCGGCAACGTCGGGACGTTCTGCGTTCCCAATGGTCCTTGCGTGATCCCGGTGGGCTTCGGCCTGATGGCGCCGAGCGGCGTGCTGATGATCGGCCTCGCCCTCGTGCTGCGCGATCTCGTGCAACGCTGGCTCGGCGTCGGCTGGGTGATCGCCGCGATCCTCGGCGGCGCAGCTCTATCCGCCGCGGTCGCGCCGCCCGCGCTGGTCGTCGCGTCGGCAACCGCATTCCTCATCTCCGAGCGTGCCGACACCGCCGGCTACACGCCGCTGGCCGAGCGCCGCCTGATGCTCGCGGTCGCGCTGTCGAGTTTCGTCGGATTGGCCATAGATGGCGCGGTTTTCTTGTGGTTGGCATTCGGATCGCTGTCACTTCTGCCGGGACAAATCATGGGCAAAGGGTTGATGGTTCTGGCGGCAATGCCGGTCATCTGGTGGATGCGTCAGCGGGAGGATCGCAATGCAGTGCAGATATGAAACGAAGATCGTGGCTGCGTGCCCAGTCGATGCGAAGCCGGATGTTTACGACGCAACATTCGAGAGCGACGACACAATCCGTTGCGAGGAAATCCTGAACGCCATCGGGAAGTATGCAACCGAGAAAGCGTATCAGGAGGCCATCACTGCCGATCTCGCGCGCGATCTTCGCTGCCGGGTGACGACAGTGGGCTACCACTCTGGCGTGAAGACAACGGTGATTGCGCCTTGACCATCTGCTACCACGGCACGCCGATCACACCGAAGGCACAACTGTACCGGATGACCGGACAGAATTTCTGCGTTTCGTTCGCGGAGTCGCGTGATGCTGACTTCTGTGAATCGTTCGGGCAGTCGGTGCTGTGGGATAACGGTGCGTTCTCTGCCTACACCAAGGGCGTTCCGTTGAACGAGGCCGAGTTGCACAAGTGGCTGGAACCTCGTCTCCGCCATCCGCACCGAGATGTAGTGTTGGACGTGATCGACGGCACCGTGGAAGCGCAGCGGTCGGCGATCGAGCGTTGGCCGTTCCCTCGCGATTTGTCGTGGCCGGTGTGGCACCTCGACAAGCCGTTTGACTACCTCGACGAGTTGGTGGGCGAGTGGCCCGCAGTCTGTCTTGGATCGGCGGGTAAGTATTGGGAGATCGGCAGCGAGGCGTGGCTGCATCGGATGGCTGACACGTTCGATCATCTGCACCGCAGAAACGTGCGCCTACCGTGGTTGCACGGACTGCGGATGCTCGGCCAGGTCGGCGCGTATCCGCTCGCCTCGGCCGACAGCACCAACGTCGCCCAGAACTACGGTGTAGTCACCGGCTGCACCCATTGCATGGCGAAGCGGGTCAACAGTGTGAAGCGTAAGCGCGGTGCATCGAAGGTCGAGAGACCCGCCGATTTGTTCGTGTAGAGACATAATATCCAAGGAGCAACCGATGGAGCGCTGTGCATTCTGCGGGCTAGACCCATACGAGTACGTCCATAACGGCGTCGGAATGGAACGCGTAGCCGTGACGTGCTGCGAGCTTGGCTGCGCCATCTACGATCACCGCAACAGTGACGACGCTGAGATCCCTGTATCATCGAAAGAGCTTCGCGAGATTGCTACCAAAGTTGCCCAGCTTCAATGGCAGATCGAGCGGCGCGACAGAACGATAGGCAAGCTGTGGAAGCGACGCGCAGCGTCAGCACGATAGGAGGCATGAACATGCGAAGCGAAATAGTCGGCGCGATCATCGGCGGCGTGATCGGGGTTTCTGTGGTCAGCTATATGTTTGTATACGTGCCGATGGCCGCGAATTATGCAGAGTGCGGCAAGCTGACTGTGTGTCAGCCGTGGCCGTCAAAATGAATTGTGTGTGATACACACGATTTGCACTGACGATTATCCCGAAGGAGAGCCAAAGACCATGAGCAGCGCAAGCTTGATGTTCGGTAGCTATTGCGGATCGCCGTTGCTCGCAAAGGGCATCCTGATCTTTGTCCTTGGGTTCGCGGCAGTCTGGTGCCTCATACGATCCCTCAGCAGGGGTACTACACGGACGCGAACAACTTCGAGGCCATCGAGTGGGCGCCAGTTGGTTTTGGAGACATCATTGTCACGTGGCGTGCGATGGGCACAGGCACGCACCGGCGGCCAGAGTGCGCAGTGGTTGGTGATGTTGTTGAGGTGCGCGGCATGCCGATCATAGACCGAATGCACGACGACCCGGACGCTCAAGTCGTGGTGCGTGGCGGTCTTGGGAAGTCGATCAAGGTCATTTTTTAAGGAGCAGTTGCTGACAGGCAGTCAGCAACTCGAAAAGGAGCACCACGGATGAAGCTGGAAGCCGTCAAGCGGACTGGGGCTTATGTCGCTCAGGTCTGGGGCTCGGAGCCCAATGTCCGAGCCGAACACAAACGCGTTCTCGCGGAAGAATTGATGATGCAGATGCGCACGCGTGACCTGATCGACTACGTGGTGACGACGGACGCGAACGGCGACACGATCATCACCGCGTCGATCGAGGCGTCATCAACCGGCGACGAGCGTCGCGCGGCAAGCAAGTCAGCATGAGGGGAGCTTCTGATGCCGCGCGGCTCGCCATCACTGCAGAAGATCATCAACGCATGGAACGACATCGGCGATCACCGCTGGATCGTCAGACGCAACAAGGAATGGGACAGCCGCCAGTGGGAAGTCGTTCACGACTGGGGCGGGGAATGCATCGATGAGGCCACGCAGAAGTTGCTCAAACGCTTCGAGACGCAAGGCGAGGCCGAGTTCTACGCGGCCGACCAGGAAGCACTAGCGCGAGCCTTGCAGGTCGCGACGATGATCACTGAGTGGAACACATGATAGGAGCTATACAGATGGATGATGAACCCGGCTGGTACACGACGGCCAACATCGTGATTGATCTAGCTCTCATCGCAGTCGGGGTTGCCGCCGTGGCGCTCATCCCCATCATCATCAAACAGATCATCGGATCGTAGGAGGGTCGGCCATGAAGCTCTGGTGCGAGTGCAGACTCTGCGACGGCACTGGCTCGCTGTGCCCGGCCTGTGGCGTCTCAGCGTGGTCGTGTCCGTGCACGGGGCACATCCTCACTGACACATGCCCGGCTTGCGAGGGCACCGGAGACGAGCCGACCGAGGCGCATGGCACGGCCATGATTGACGCAATTCTGACGACCAGCGACGCCGACGCATTAGCCGGTCGTTGGAACAAACCTGATCGCTAAGAAAGGAGCTATACGCATGAGTGGAGAAACGGAACGCCCTGGCGATCCCGTCATTGTGATCTCTCGCGAAATGAAAATGCTTGCGCTTGGGTTCGCCATGGCCGTCGTGACTAAAGAACTTGAGACGCGCCCGAAAGACGCGAAACGCCTTCCATGGCTGGTCGAAGCGCTCAGCGCTGTGGCTCAAGAAATTGCAAGCGATCAACAGACACCTGAGCAGATCGTACGCGGTGCCAGGTCGCTCGCTCGCGTCTACTATGAGATGATGGGCTGCGCCGTTCCTGCCGGCTACAAATTCGAGACGGCGACGCATCCACAAGAGCGGCTTTGCTGGCAGATGGCCTGCTACGCCTACGAAAGACTAACCGACACCGAAGTCGAGGGGTGCCTGATGGAAATCTACGACTGATCAACACGAGAGGAGCTATTGCCGTGGACGACGATAGAAAGCCCATAACCGCACAGGAACTAGTCGACGACCTCATCGCGCTGATTGCAAAACACGGCGACTTACCTGTGGTTCTGCCGAGCGACAACAAGGTGCTCAGCGTCGTCGCCTACGACAAGGACGGGAACACCCGCGGCAAGCGCGTCGAGTTCGTCATCCACGAATATTGATCAGCACCCAAGGAGGATCGGCCGTGCGAGCACCGCCTGCGGATCATTGGGCTGACACGCTGCCGCCGGAAGACCGGGCGCGGTATCGCGCATCATGGGATTTGTTTCGGTGCTGCCGCGACTGCAAGCATTGGGAATACGACGAAGACGATGGGGACGGGACAGGGCTATGCGGCATCGGTTCGAAGTTCGCCGCGTTCCTCACGCCAGAAGACTACACGTGCGATCAGTTTGAACCGAAATCAGCATCGTAGGAGGGCATGCCGTGACCAAGGCAGGAAAGAAGATTCTGCGTGGACTGGAAGAAGCGAACGCGCACGCGGTTTGCGCCAATCAGCACGTCGAAAGCCATGTGACGGAAAAGATCAGCGAACATACATTTCGCACCGATTGCATGGCGTGCGGGCATTCGTGGACAGAGGAAGATCGCGAGACTTGGCACAAGCCGATCCGCGTCGTTCGGCCAGCATCGTAGGAGAAGTAGCCGTGGCGCTGAACTACTACGAACAGAAAGAGCGCGAGGCATGCGCCAAACTGTCGGCGCTGCTGGCGCTGCCATCGGTGCCAGTAGGTGATGAGATGTATTCGGACGGCGAGTGCTTCAACCCGTGGGATATGGTTCAGGCAGTCTATGGATCGTACAGCAGCGCGTTTGATGAGATGGCAATCGAGACGCTGACAGATATCAGAGACATGACACACAAGCGCGACGATCTCGCGTCTGAAATGTTCCGCGAGATGCTTTGCACCCTGGCGCTTTGCGACTACGGCACCAGCCCCCGCGTCTGCTTTGCGACGAGCGGCTTCACGCCACTGCTGCCGAAGCTGATCGAGCGTTGGACGGAGTACGCAGACCTCAAGTGGAAGCGCTAACCTTTATCCAGTAGGAGGCGATTGCGGAAAATTCCCGTAATCAAAAAGGAGCCGTGGCCATGGACGAGACCAAGCAGTGCGAGCGTCCGATTGAAGAATTGCAAGCAGGCGACGAATTTCGCAGGGCGTTGAAGCCGAAGGCAGACGCTGACAACATGGGCGCGCCGCTTTGGCATGGATGGGCCTTGATGGATGCCTTCCTTGCCGGCGTAGATTGGGCGCGAGAGCAACAACGTAAGTCAGCATCGTAGGAGCGCTAGACCATGGCGGACGATAGACTTGTCTACACGCTTCTGCGGGGGACGGACATTGAACCGCCAATGCGGCTTGAGATCAGAGACGGCATGATTGTCTTTACTGAGGACCGCGGCTCGGATGACGGGATGACCATCATCCGAATGACGCCACATCGCGCTCGGGCAGTTGGCGAACGTCTGATGGCGATGGCCGATGGCATCGTTGCCGCCGAGAACGATTAAGGAGCCAAGGCCGTGGAGCCGACAGAGAAGCAGATCAGCGCGGCCCACGATGCGTGGGAGCAGACGGTGACGCAATGGAAGATGCGCCGCGTGAACAACTACGGTTTGCAACACGACACGTGGCTTCTGGAGAACCACGGTACAGGTCGATACGAAGCCGGCACGAGCGTCGCTGACGAGGTCGTAGGGCACCGTTTCGACGGTGAGAATGCGGAGCGCACAGCACGGTTCGCGTTACGCGACAAGTGCATTCGGGCAGCGCTGACGGCAGCGCTTGCCGTTACCTGAAAGGAGGAGCCCATGCCGCGCGAATATGCGTACCACACAGACGCCGCCAACTATGAAGGCATCGAGTGGGCGTCGCCGCTAGCTGATGATTCGATCCGTGTGATGTGGATTGCGGCTGGGACAGGTACGCACCGCCAGCCGGAGGCAACAATAGTAGGTGACGTGATCGAGATTCGTGGCGTCCCGATTGATGGCCGAAACTGGGACGACGACCCCGCATCGGTTTTCGTTCGTGACGCGGCCGGCAAAGCCGTAAAGCTCGTCAGCGAGTAAGGAGGATTGGCGCATGCCATTTGACGATCATGACGGTGCTGCCGAGCGGTGCCCCATTTGCGGACAAGATGATTGCGGGATGGACACGATGTGCATCCACTCACCGCCCGGTACTGCCGTCGTTTTCTTGGATGATAACGGCTACGACGCGGAGCGTGAGGAAGCTGCAAAAATACTGACCAAGGGCCAGCGCTACGAGGTTCGGGATGTGGACGTCGATTCTTGGTACAGCAATGTCATCCTTGAAGGCGTGCCGGGGTCGTTCAATACCGTCATGTTCGGCCGTTCAACATCGTAGGAGAAGTGGCCGTGGGCACCGTTGCTAACATCGCGGATCGCAGGTTGATCGCTGACAAGGCATCCTCATTGCGCAAGGCGCTTGAGGATGTCGAGGACATCTACACTTCGGCGAGGTTCGATGCGTTCCAAAACCCGGAGGCCGAGCAGCTTCGCATTATCAAACGCATCGTGTCTAAGGCGTTGCTGACTGATGACGGCGTGTGTGAGGACGTTCAAACCCTCGTCAGTCCATAAGGAGCCGCTGATGGACCTGAACCAAGCCTTGCACGTGCTGGCTGAAATTCACACGCGAGATGATCACGTGACCGGCTTTGTCGTCGAGAAGTTTCCCAAGTCATTCGATGCGTCGCGATGGACGCAAGGCGACTACATCGAAGCGTGGAAGGCCGTGCGGGAGCACCTGCACATGCTGACAGAACCAGAAGCACGATAGGAGCCGATCCAACCCTCAAGTATTTCTTGATAGTTGGGTGTGCGGACGAAGTACGAAAGGAGCCGTGAACGTGAATCTATATTTGATCAGCCAGGACGCCAACAACGGCTACGACACTTTCGACAGCGCGCATCTCTGCGCTTGAGTCGGCGCTGGCAAGGTGGCCAATGCGTCAGAGATATTCATGAGCCGGCGTTCGCTCATGTCTCGGATCCCGTTTTTGCCCTCGCCTTCCAGTTCTTCGCATCCTTAATCTTCATCCACCGCCCATCCCGGCTGGTGTGAACGACTACCTTGCACTCCCAACACACGATGAACGTGCGTTGGGGATACGCGGGCAGAACATTGACGCCAGGAACGACGTCACACCGCTTCGTGCATCGAGGGCACGGGGTGGCATTCCACGGGCGACCACCAGCCACGTGAGACGGCGCTTTCGATCCGCCTCCCGGCCAAACACAAGAGGCGACTATAGTTCGGGAGGTGTGGCTGGTGGTCATGGGGTCACGCCGCCACGCGGTAGAAGTTGCCGACGTCGGCCGCGAGCGCGTTGAATTCCATTTCCGTCAAGTATGCGCGAACCCGCGCTGGGTCCGGGTCGATGCAGGCTAGCATGTCGATCTCTGGTAGCCCGTCGATGGTTTGCAGCGTCACTAGCTTGCGCGAGATCATCGCGGCCTCGCGGTTGTCCGCGATTTTGCTGGCCTGCGCTGGCTTGCAGGACAACAAGCGTGGATCGCTCGCCGCCAGCGCCAGGATCGCATCTAGATCGCCGTGCACTTGCAGGAGTTGCGCGGCCGTCTTGGCACCGATACTGGGCACGCCGGGAATGTTGTCGCTGGCGTCGCCGACAAGCGCTAGATAATCACGGACCTGGTCAGGCGTGACGCCAAGGCGTTCCGCGCACACAGCGGGAGTGACGATTTGCTTTTTGAGTGGATCGTAAATGCCGACGCCATCGTGCGTCAACAACGGCAGCAGATCCTTGTCCATCGAATAGACCACAGCCTCGCCGCCTTGGGCTGCGATCTGGCGGGCGTATGTGGCAATCACATCGTCGGCTTCCGTGCCGGCGATCTTGACCGTCGCCACGCCGAAACTCGCCGTCGCGTCCTCGATCATGCGGAGTTGGGCAATCAGTTCGTCCGGCTTTGGCTTGCGGTTGGCCTTGTAGTTCGCGTCGATAGCCTCACGGCCCGACCGTCCACCATCCATGATGACGGCCATGTGCGTGCAGTCGCGCTCGCGCACCAGATCCCAGAGCATCTGGCAATAGCCGTACACGGCGTTGATGGCCGTGCCGTCTGATCGGGTGAGCGGTGGTAGCGCGTAGAACGCGCGAAACACGTAGCCGGATCCGTCAATCAAATGGACTTTCATGATGCCTCACCGCGCCCACGGCGCTTGTTCGAAGTTTTCGATACGTTCGCCGATTGGCGATGGCGGGTCGTCGTCGGCGGCACTTTCGACGGTCAGCGTATTGCCCGCGCCATTCTCAATCGTGATCCGCACGCGCGGCACACCGCAACGTTCGCGGATGGAATCGGCAATCGCTTGCACATCTTCACACGTCATGGATGGCCCAACTCTGTGATCGCTACACAAATCGCTAAGAACAACAGCGCCACTGCGATTGGCAAGGTTAGGTTTCGAATGGTCTGCATCACCTTGCGCCTTCGCATTCTCCAGACAACAGATCGCTCGACCCGCCGCCACGTTTTGTTCATTTCCTCTTTCGACCACGGGTCTTTTTCGCCGATCATGATGGTGTCCCGATTCACTTGGGTTGTCAGGGTAGGTTGCGGCCGAGCACCCGCATTTCGCCAACGATCTCGGCGACCGTGCGCGCGAAATGCTGGTCCGATTCCATGATGCCGCGCGCCTTCCGAACCAAATGCAACGCCGTCGTGTGGTTCTCGCGGCCGATGGCGCGCGTAATTACGGGAAGTGAGTATCCCAAATCCGCGAGAACTTTGGTGGCCAGCGTTCTGCCGCGAACCAAGTCTTGCTTCCGGCTGGCCGATATAAGAGTGGCCACGGGAATTTCCAGGTGGATCGCAACAGCGCTCACGACAAATGATGCCCTTGGAATGCCGACGATGCGGTTTCGCGGTAGCATTCCAGATCGACCGCGAAAGTACCCATTGCTTCGCAGCCGCTTATACAGACGAGTGTATCGCTCGCCATGCGCCCGTGCGATGTCTGCGACAGAGAACCCGTCATTGAACATTTCGATGTGACGCTCGGTCAGATTTGTCATTCTCCCCGCCCTTTTTGTTAGTGCGTTTTGTACTGTACCGGAGCAGAAATCACAAGCGATTTGCGCTGCTCTTGTGAGCTTTGTGTGTGGAAATCTAGTAGGACTGTCGTCGTGATGGTGGCGATCCGAGCGGGCGCGCCGATACTTGCTTGGATGGCGACTTGGACTGTATGCGCGCGTTGCAGGCCTTTCCGATGTGCCAGACACCGCCGACCAGTTCGCCGTAGAATACCGTGTACCGACACATCCCCATCTGATCCGTGACGTCGGTCGTCAGCCATTGCTCATAGCTGCGCTTGCCGCGCCAGATGACCGACGGCCGATCCATGCCACGCCACTCGACGATAACTTCCACCTTATCGGGCATTACGCTTCTCCCGCTTTTGAAAGGGCCTGGACTGCATTTTTCGCGCGGCCCATCGCGACACCTTTCTGACGCGACTCTCCGGTTCTGTCGCGACTCCTACCTTCGCCAGCATCTTGCGCCGGAACTCCTCGTGCGCTTTTGCGAGGCGCTTTGTTTTCGCTATCTGGGGCACGTCAATGTGCGATGTTTTTTTGCGATGATCTTCCTTAAGTAATGGTTGCAGGTTCCAAAACTCATTACTACCGCCAATTGCAACGGGCACGATGTGGTCCCACTCAATCGCTTTCAACACCACATCAACATCCACGTCTTTGCCGCGGAGGTGATCTGGAAGAAAGTAAGATCCATCAGCCCGCTTTAGATTTAGCAAAAGGCAAACTATCATATTCTTCTTTGGTATCTTAGATCGCATAAGCCGAGATTCCAAACTGGGTGGTGTGGATGGCCTGACTGCGGTTTCGAACGCCCTGTCTACGCTCCACCCGTCTTTCAACCGGCTTTCTACTGATGATCGCTTTAGGTTAAGTTCTTCACACCAAGCAGACAGTGGCTGCGTTTTGTTGCGGTAGGTGATGCGCCTGTTGTTTGCCCTATTGCGTGCTTGCTCCTTCCTGGATACCCACCTACAATTCCCAGGCTCGTAGCCTCCGTCATTATTTATTCTATCCAGCGTTTTTCCTTCTGGAACCTCCCCCATGTCAGCAAGGAAATTCTCGAATGACGACCAGCGATCACAGACTGCAATCCCACGGCCAACATATCTGTGGGCTGCAGATAAGTTCGCGTTGCGACATCGATCGTGCATGGCGCCCCAGATCCGGAACGTCCTGGTCTTTGACATCCGATGTGTGCTTGCAGATGCTGACACTCGCTCCTTGCGATAACAGTCGCACGATGTCGTGTTGCCACTAACTAGGCAGTTGCCGCGTACAAACGTTTCGTTTCCGCAATCGCACCGGCACAACCATAGCCACTCGTACTTTCCGTTAGGCTTGGCTGATGCCTTTCCGTCCCCTGTAACTAGGAGTCGTCCAAATCTTCTGTCGGTGAGATCCCTTCTTGTCGGCTTCAGTCCTGTTGGTTGCGGGGCGCGAATGTTTCGCATACACCCGCACGACTTGTAATCGCCAGATCTCAACTCCCTTGGTGAACGCCACACCGATTGCCCACAAACGCATAAGCATAAGCGCTGTATTGTGCTGCTGCCGTTTGCATCACGGGACTGGCGTGTCTGGTTCTGCACAACAAGATGGCCGAACTCCATCCCAGTCATGTCGGTGCGGGAAGTCATTTGTAGGGCTCCACAAGCCAGTCGTAATCCGGATTATCGATCCCCATTGCGTGATCGAGTTCCGCTGCAATGGCGCGGGAAGCGAACGACTCGTCGTCATCAGTGCGACTCGGCTTCAAGTGCGCCCGCTTCTTGTTCGGGTGCTTTTTCTTGACGTGTGAGTACACGCCGTCAGCACCGGCCAACATCCGATTGCAGTAGGGGCACTTCACTTTCTCTTTGGTATCGGCCATGCTTCACCTTTGGGTCGTTCGCGCGCCGCCAGCATGAGGTCCGCAATCAGGTAGGCGTCGGCAGCCATGTCCCGGTAACTGCCTTGAATATCAGTGGCAAGCCTTCCACAGATGGCCTGTCCGGCAAACCAGTCACGCAAACTCATTCCGTCGAAGTCGCCACGGACGAGGTCGAATGTGTTTGCTTCGACGTTCATGCTGACTAATGGCGGGCGAGACGGAAACGCAGGCCCGCCGTCTGTTGTCTTGCTCATGCCACCCTCGCTCGCTTGAGTTCGTCGATCTTGCACCCAAGCGTCGCCTCGATCACCTCGTAGACCGCAGCCCGCATGGCTTCGTATTTCTTCTTGCCGGCGTGCTCGTAATCACCAGATTGCGGCACACACACACGAACCCCAGTCGCCGTCCCGTACACACGCATGCAATGGATTTCTCGCTTCGTGACGCTGAAAATAGCCTTGGCGACCGCTATCGCTATTGCTTTGTCGTTCGTCTCAACCTCAGTGCATTCGCGGTAGCCGACCTCGATCAAAATCCACCCGTAGAGATGTTCCTTGCTGTCGGGCCGGAATGCGTGATCTTCCGGCCAATTATCGAACGCGCGCTGCATGACGGCCCAGAACATCCCATGGTCTGCTTGGCTGCGATGCTTCATCGGGCCACCACAGTTCGGGCACGTTCCAGATTTGGAGTTGTGCCCGATTGGCAGTGATGTGGTGGCGTCGTCGGTCATGGACTACAACTTCTCGTTTTTTACCCCGATGATATGGGCCTCTTTCGGAACTTTGAAACTAGCGATCGACTCACTTCGCGAAAACAGGTTCCACGCGTGTATGTAGGCGCGCAGGTTTTCTGATTGAGCAATCCTATTGCGCGAGTCGCCCTTGCGGATCAGCCGCTCTCTGAGCGCGTGCGCCGCGCACCCCGGGTAGTGCGGCACCCCCCCCTTGAACACGGCCACGAATGCATCTGCGGCCTCTTTTTTCTTGAGGACATTGGCGACAGCGTAGTGGACGACCGCCAGCGCCGGCCGGGGAATGCCCGGGGGCATTCCCCAAACGAGCCCGACGCTTTCTCCCATCTTCGGCCTGTCTCGCACGATCCGCAGCGTCTCTGTTGTGGACAGCTTGATCTGCGCCAGATTAACATCGGCCTTCATCGACGCGATCAATCTACACATCGACGCCAATAGAATAGTACCGTGGTGGTTGTGCATAGCTAGTGCGTCGGCCGCCGTGCGCGGACGCATTGTGTCGATGACGTCCTGATCGTCGGATTGCAGCCCGTAGATAACGGCCGTCGTGAAGTTCACACCAGCGTCGATACAAGCCTGAAGTCGGTGCTGACCGTCGATCAGGTTGCTCTTGTTATCGAAGCGGATCGCATCCCCAGTGATGCGCCAGTTGCCAGATTTCATGTCGCGCACGTATTGCGCCTTATGCTTGTGGGATATCTTCCGGTTCTTGACATTCTTTGTCAGCCACGCCGCCGCCATCTCTGGCGTTACGGTTACGATTTCGAACTTGAGGCCGAGTGGCTTACGCGTGACACGTGTCTCCAATGTTGCGACTGACATGGTTTATCTCCCGTTGGTTGGGTCTGGTCCTGGCCAGCCATCGTCATCTGGCGGCGGCAATGTATCGTCTTGGACGGCGGTGGCCGCCACTGTGGCTTGCGCTGGCGCAGCTTGGGCAGCATGTGGCGCTGGGGTGGTTTCCGGCTCATCGGGGATGTCGATGGCTACCGCAGCAGCGGCAGTCGCTGCCTTGGGCGTCACGTCGCGCATTTCATGAAAGAACCGCTGACCCTCCATTTCCTCCGCCGCGTACTCGTTGCCGAGTTCTTCGGGAAATGCTTTACGGAGAGAACCAGCCTCTGCGCACTTCTCGATCTGCCCGCGCGTGCGCCGCTCCCACATCTCGTTCGGGACGTCGGCACGCCCAAGCCGCGCATACGTTTCCAACCAATGGACGCGTGGCCCCACAAACGGCACACGCTGATTGCTCACTAGGCGGTACACCGTGATCTGCGCCCACTCTGGGAACGTCACCGTCTTTTCGATGTCGACCCACTTGCCGTCGCGCTTCACTTTGCCCGTGAAGGTTTGTGTGATGTCTGGGCCGAACTTGGTTTCATCACAGCCGGCGTACTGTCCCGTGCGAAACGCCGTGGTGCGCATCTCCGAAATCGACGGCCACACCGTCTCAACGTAGCCGCCCCGCGCGCTGTCGTAGACAGGCACGATGTGCACGACTTTCTTGAACGGATCGAGCCGCCGCGACTGACAGTAGGCGAGCGCCATCACGATAGAATTCGCCGTCTTGGCTGCTGGCCAGATCGCTTCGACGAGCACCTTCCACGTGGCCTTGGTGACACCCAGATCCTTGAAGCGCTCGCCGATGGCATCATGCCAAGGCAGGCGCGCCGGATCGAAAACGGCGGGCAGTTGTGGCGAAGGTGCAGACTGAACCGGCACCGGCTTTGCCGCGTTGCTCATGTCCGCATCTCCCGGATTGCCCGCCGAATGTTGCACTTCGTCGCCCGCCACGTCCGCTGTGTGGATAGGGCCTTCGTCATCGTAATGACGACGCTGATTGGCCGACCATCAACCGTGCCGGTCAGCCTGCCATGTGGCTGGCGCTCGACGACGATCGGGCTTTCGATGCCGAGCGTGGCGGCCAAACGCTCAATCTCGCGCGCTGCCTTTTTCATGCGGCGGCTTCCTTCGATCCAATCTCGGCACCGGGACAGATGATGCCTTTTTTAGCGTCGGCGTCGGCGAGCTTTTGCACTGCGGCGCGAACCGTATCGGCCATGGCATAGTGGGCAGCCGCTGCCCGCCAATCGGTAATGACGGCGCACTTGGGCGCGGCCTTAGGGGCAGCTTTGCGCCCGCTGGCGCCACCGAACGTCATGTGCACTTTCTCCGCGACGACAACAGGCGGCGGTGGCGGCAACAAAGGCTCTGGCTCGGCAAGGGGCAGTTCGCCCGTGGCCGCAGCGGCTTCCTCGCGTGCCTTGCGGGCGGATTCGACTTGCGCGCGGTGCTGGGCTTCCTGCTCTGCCCGAAGCACTTCCGCGCGCTTGCGGGCTTCCGCATCGGTTATAGCTTGCACACGTGCCGTTTCTCGGGCGGCGATGCCGTTGAACGCCAAGACCATCCGCTGTTTGATGCCTGCCGCTGCCGCCTTCGCGCCGCGCCACTTGTCGTCGATCTCCTGACACTTACGCAGATGCGGTTCCTTCTCAGCCGCGAAGGCCCCAAGCACGCGCTTTTCCAGCGTGGCGAGCTTGTCGCGCCAGTTCTGCGCGAAGTCGGCCGCGCTCTTGCCTTCCTTGCCCTGACCGATCCAGTTCTCGATCGCGGTCTGTTCACGTGACAGGAGTGACATCAGCGCATCGAACCCTTCCGGGTCGTCCTCGCTGTTGTGTCCGATGCCCGCCGGAGCACCGTCAGTGGCATGGGGGGAGATCGTCCCTTGCTCATCAACGGGCTCCGGCCGGGTGTTCTGATTGGCGGTTGGCGTTTCTGGCGCGTCGTCGGGCCAGCGCTCGTGCTCCATCCAATACTTGTAGGTCTCTGTTGGGATTGCAGTGACGGTGACCTGCTTGCCGCTGGCGTCGCTGGTCCGCAGCCACGACCAGACCTTTTGGGCATCGATAACCCGATCTTTGCCTTGCACGGCGATCAACGCCAATCCCGGTTCCCACTTGTGCACGACCGATGCGGGATCGGCGACGTCGCGTACAAGGATAATTTTCACGGGAACAAACGACACCGGCTGGCGTTGTTCATCCTGATAACCGCCCCCTTCGCGTTTTTTGTAGAGACCTGGCTGGGGGTGGCCATCAACGCCGCCGAGACCTGTCGGCAGCATCTTGTCGGCTGGCCATACGTCGCCTTTCAGCGTCGCGCGCCAACATGCGTAAACGTCGGTGCCGATCATCCCATCCATCCTTCCAGTCGAGCGCGCTGGCGCTTCAATTCAATCAGCCGGTCGTGCAGTTCCGCGTATCGCGCTATGGTTGCGTCCCACGCAGGATCAGCCAACCCCATGTGTGATGGTCGCCGTGTGGTCATGGCGTGGGCGAGGGTGGTGAGAGAGCGATTGGTCGCCGTAATCTCGCCCAACACGGCGCGTAGTTCATTAGGCATTGCCATGGTGCGTACTCCCATGGTTAGCGCAGCGGAGACAAGCGACCGCCTCGCTCATCTCCGCTGCACGGCGGCGCAGTGTCCCCGCTGGCCGCCCCCCGCTGCCTCTCAGTTGCCCGCATCTGAGAGGTGCCAACACCACGCGCACAGTCGAAGGGTTGTTCTGCCGCCCCTCGCTGCGCAGCCAGACGCGCGAGCACGGGAGCAAGAGCGTCACTGAGACTAACCCAACTGCCGGTATCATGCGTCATTGTGGTGCATCCTAAGTCTGGTTGCGTGTCGTCCGATAGTGCGAAATGTACGCACGCCGCGCGCAATGTCAACCCACAAAAGCGGCATACCCACATTTTTTGATGGGTGTGCACAACCGACCGCTAGATTGCCCCATGTGCAACAGCATCCGCCGTATGCGCGGCGGAGCATTGACAATTCGGCGTGCCAATTGTACTGATTTGTGTCGGGGTAGACATGGCTCGGAAGGGATGCCCGTGACGTTCGTCGTAATCATCGACCGATGGCCGACCATATCCGCGTTCGCGGAGGACACGGGAGTGCCCTACGAGCGCGCCCGGGCGTGGAGACTCCGCAATTCGATCCCAAGCCGCTACTGGGACGATGTGATCGCGGCAGCAAAGGCCCGCGAGATTCGTGGCGTCGATCTCGGCGTGCTTCACGCAGCGGAGCGCGCGAAGTATGATGGGGTACACCAAGACGCCGCGTAGATGGCAGAAGGGTGGAGTGTGCGCGTAAGGGGTCGCAGGGGCGACGCTCGGGGGATGACGTGCACAATGCGCCTAAATGGATGCGCGCGCGGCTCTCGCGACCCGCGCCTGTTGATGATGTCGAAACGATCCACAAACCACTACCGGCGGACTGCCGCGCCTGCACCGACGACGGCACACTGATCTGGCCGGAGGACCCAGATGAAGTTCCGCCGTGGCGGCTGGCGCTGGAAGCCAAGGCCGCTGCCTGGGGCTGGGATAAGCTCGGCATTCGCCTGCCGGGCTACCGCACACGCCGCGAGGCGGAGCAGAAAGAGGAACTATGCATCATCAACGCCGCGCCAATCCAAATACTTAGGCCAGTTGCGTCGGCATGGCCCGTGGATATGGCGGCAGAGCGATTTCTGGCTCATCTCCAACGTGACGACGATCTCGTGGGCGAGTATTCCGCGCCGGAACTGTCCGTGCTCTATTCGGAGTTCTGCGTGGCTCAGAACGTCACGCCACGCCCGGTCGATCAGGTCAAGGCGGCACTGGCGTTGAGGCATGGGGTGCAGCGATCTCAGGTGGACCGTCGCGTCGAAGGCCGTCGCCAGCGCAGTATCCGGTGGGTGATTTCGCCGACCAGCATCGCAGCGCCAGATCGGGAGGCTAAAATCGTCGAGTTCCGACAAGCTGCGTAGCCGACATATACGCCTGTACGCCTGCCGCGTGTGGCCAGAGCGACGTTTCGTTCTGGCGCGATTTTTGTGCGTTCAACATGCCGTTGAGTAGGCATGAATAAGGCCCCGAACCCGGCAAGGTTCGAGGCCTCGATAGAAATGATCGCCAGATCAGCAATCCCGAAAGGACGCAAGATGTCATTACACGATATCGCCGACATTAACAAGGGGGAGCCTGAATATCAGGAGGTGCCCCACAACATTGATGCAGAGCAAGGACTTCTCGGCGCGATCCTGATGGACAATCAGGCGATGGTGTCGGTCGCTGACATTATCACGCAGCACGACTTTTACGATCCGCTCCACGGCGCACTGTTCGGTCTGATCAATCGGCTAATCGAGGCCAACCAACTCGCCACGCCGGTTACGCTTAAGCCTCACGTTCAAACATGGCCTGCCATCACTGATGATTTGCAGGTGTGGCAGTATCTCGGCCGCCTCATCGCGTCTGCCGCCAACCGGCCATCGTTGCGCGCCTACGCACGCCAGGTGGCAGACCTGGCCGCGCGTCGTCGCATCATTGGAGTGGCGCAAGATCTGCTGGCCACTGCCATGACGGCACCCGCTGACACGCCAGCGTCAGTCATCGTCGAGGACGCGGAACGCGGTCTGTTTGAGATCGTGTCCCAGCGCGTGGATGGGCGCGAGGTGCACATTTCAGACGCGGTGACCCAAGCGCTGGAGTCGGTTGCTCAAGCATACGAGCGTGGTGGCCAACTGTGCGGCGTCCCGACGGGTCTTGTCGATCTGGACGGCAAGATGGGCGGGCTCCAGGACAGCGATTTGATCATCCTCGCCGGCCGACCCTCGATGGGCAAGACCGCGCTCGCCACGACAATCGCGTTCAACGTCGCACGCGAGGTCGTTACCCGTGACGGCGAAGTCAGCCAAGGCGCTCATGTCCACTTCTTCAGCCAAGAAATGTCGGCTCGGCAATTGGCCTTGCGGCTCATTTCAGAGCGCGCTGAGATCGCCAGCGACAGGATGCGGCGCGGAGATATCAACGAAGCCGAATTCCGCCACATGATGCAGCGCGCCCGCGATGTGTCGCTGTCGTCCATCACCGTTGATGAGACGGGAGGTATTACGCTGGCAGCGCTGGCGGCAAAGGCGCGGCGCACGAAGCGAAAGTCTAAAACAAAGCTGATCATCATCGACTATCTGCAGCTCATGTCTGGCGCGGCGCGTGCTGGCGACAACCGCGTCCAGGAGATCACCAAGATCACGATGGGGTTGAAGGCGCTCGCCAAGGAATTGGACGTTCCGATCCTGGCGCTGTCGCAACTCTCACGCAAAGTCGAGGAACGCAGCGACAAGCGTCCCCAACTTTCCGACCTTCGCGAGTCCGGATCGATCGAGCAAGATGCCGATGTGGTGATGTTCGTCTACCGCGACGAATACTACATTGAGCGCGAGAAGCCCGATGAATTCGACGCCGCGCGATACACCGAGTGGCAGGCGCGAATGGAGCGCACATTCGGTAAGGCGGAGGTCATCTTGGGCAAGCAACGGCACGGATCGACTGGCACCGTCCAGTTGTCGTTCCAAGCCCAGTTCACACGCTTCGCCAACTTGGGATCGGAGAGACGCAATGGCTGACGATTCGCAGATGTTTGCCGTGGCCGAGCGACCCGAGCGTATCGTGAAGCTCAACATTGAGGCGATGCGGTTCGTCCAGAGCCGCCTGACGCTGGAGGACTTTGGGCGCATCTCAGTGCAAATCGCCCGCGCCGCCTCCGCCAAGCGACCCAGCGAGTTGCAGCGTCTGCTGTTGTCCATCGTCCAGCATCAGGAGGGGGGCGATGGACTATAACCACAACCACGGCCCCATCATCATCGACATCCACCCTGACGATAGGATGCGCTACGCGCCGTGGAACCTCCGCGACTTCCTGCAAGGCGTCCAAGGGTTGCGGCCTGACGAGATTGGCATCTACGCCATCATCCTCAATCTGCTCTACGACACCATGGGGCAGTTGCGGGACGACGACAGGTATATCGCTGGGCATTGTAAATGCGAGATCCGCTATTATCGCAAACTACGCCAAACCTTGATCGACTCTGGGAAGGTGTTTGAGGCCGACGGATATCTCTACAACAACCGGGCCATGGCCGAGATCGCCAAGTTCTGCGAGAGCGCAAAACGCAAGCGCGAAGCAGCGTTGTTGCGTGAGCAACAGAAGCGCGACATGCGGGCCGATCCTTCCTCTCAGGTACGCGACGCGCGCGCGTCAGGTTCCTCTCAGGTACGCGACGCGCACGGCGCGGGTGCGCGTCAGGTTGTTGAAAGCGACGCGACAGGTAAGCAAAACGACAATAAAACCAACAAAATCAGTGATGCTATTACCAGCGCACTGTTCACGGCCGTGGCATCGCACTCCACACAAATAGAAATAGAAACAGAAAGAGAGAAGAAAGGAAGATATTCACCATCAAGGGAATCCCCAGAACTACCCTTGTCCGAAACTCACGTTTCGGACGTGGATGATGATGGATGCAACCAAAAAGCGAAGACACCCTACACGGCAGCCTTCGAGGCGTTCTGGAAGGACTATCCGGAAACGCGCGGCATGTCGAAGATCGGGGCATGGAAGGCATGGAAGAACCTTTCCGCAGCGCATCAGGTGCAAGCACATGCGACGCTGCCAGCCTTTCAACAGCACCTCGACGAGCGCCGACGTAAATCGCCGGATGCCACGCCCCTGCACGCGCAAGGCTACCTCAACCAGCGCCGGTTCGAGACTTTCGGCACCCAAGAGGAGGTTCGGCAACCGTGGTGGACCGACCCAGTGAAGGTTGCGAGCGTCAACCGGGAGCAGTGGCTAGGCTTGATCGCAAAGCATGCCAACGGTACGTGGCCTGTTCCCAAGATCGGCCCACCACCAGGGAGCCCGCGCTGCGTTGTGCCACGCGCCGTCGTCGATGAATTTCGTCTGACCGAAATCTACACCGACGGCGGATTGATGCACCAACCACAAAGTTCGCGAGTAGTAACATGACCGAAGAACTTCCGCTTTATTTGTGCAGAGCAATGCGCGATCACCCAGTAGTTGGAATGGGAAAGACCCCTATTTCGGCTCGCGCTGGCAGGCACACGTATAGCAGGTGGGAGGCGTGGGTGTATCTCCAGTTCGGATCGTACGTCGTCCAAAAGTTCACACGTGACGGGGATAGTCCCGTTCAATTGCAGTATGTAGGTCCACATTGGACGGTTGAAGATTTGGCAAACGTTTTCGGATGGAGACCCCAGGATGCACGGACGTGGGTTTCTGAACTGCCCGAAGCGGAAATGATTTCTGACGAATTAGCGGAACGTCTTCTGGCGCGGATTAGCCGGCGCTTGGTTGGTCGTCGTGAAGGGCTACCGAGTTCGCGTCGGTCGGCAGTTCTCAATAAAACATCTGGGAAGTGTGTATATTGTGGAGTGAAAATCACAACGAACCCTGGGTTACCCAACTCGTATCACGCGGATCATGTGTTGGCCGTTGTCCGTGGCGGCAGTGACGATGTAGCCAATCTGGTTCCATCATGTAGAAGTTGCAATCTCCGGAAGCGCGACAAGACAGTTGCGGAACTCTTCCGGTGGAACGGAGACGACCAATGACCATGCCAATCGAACTCGCCACCACTCTTGCCATCTCCGCGTTTGCGTTTATCGCAGCCATCATCGTGGGGTTTCTGCCGTGATCGACGAGGCCAGAACAGAACGAATTCGCCGACTGCGCTGCATGGGGTTCTCGATTATTGGAATCGCGAAACAGACGGGGTTGAGCGAAACGGAAGTAGCTCATGTGCTCAAGGAACCCCATTTGCTGGCGCAGGCGTCGCGCGGCGTAGGTAAATCAGTGTCGGCCAAGGGGTAGGGTGCGGCCAAGGTAAATCGCCGCCAGCGGTCAAATTTGGAGTGCCCATGTCAAAGATCACGAAGGCACCAGTCAAACACTGGAAAGACGGCCAGAAGGGAAAAATCTGCATCAGTTGGTCCGATACTGATCTGTCGTTCGACTTTGCGTGCGGATGTGGCGCGAGTCTTTGTGGCGGCGGGACGTACTGCACCTACATCAAATGCCCGAAGTGCTTGCTGGTCTATGGGCTGCCGCTGGTGATCGAACTGGACGCGATTACGGGTGACCCACCGCATCGTATCGAACCGAAGATGATGGAGGAATAACTGTGGAGGCAACAATGAACATCGTGCGGATGCGGGTGGTCGGAGGTATCGGGGCTGTTGTCGCGCTTGGCGTTGGGGTGCACGAAGGATTCGGCGCGTCGGGACTGAGCGTGTTGGCAGCGGTCTTGGCGCTTGTATCGCTGGCCATGCTGATGGAAACGATGCCTCTCAATGATTCCGATCCAATTCTAATGCGGCGCTATCGGTTCAACATCATGAAGCCCGCAGCAAGCCCAATACAGGTCGAGCGCGACATGATCGAAGTTGAAGCACCTTCGCTGGATTCAGCCAACGCTATTGTGCGGCAGAAGGTTGATACTGGCGTGTGGATCATCGGGCCAGCGGTCGAGTTGACCTAGATAACCAATTTCCGTGTGCGTTTGTTTGCGTTGAACCAACAACAACGGAGACGAAACACAATGAAACGCTTGATGGGACTTATTGCGCTGATGGTGGGGGTTGCGGCCTCACTGCCAGTGCTCGCGCAAGGTGGCTGGACGACAACGGTTCAGTCGCCGTCGAAATGGTCGGGCTGCTACATCGGCGCGCATCTGGGCTATGGGGCCACACATCACGACACGAGCGTCAACGTCGCCGGCACGGGCTCGCCACTGGATGGCACACTTTTGAGTCTTCCCCTGTCATCGCAGGGCGGCCAAGTTGGACTTGGCGGCGGCTGCGATATCCAGTTGCAGCAGTTCGTCATCGGTGCATTCGGCGACTACTCCTGGCTGCGGCAGGGGATGGAAATCACGTCTCCCGTGCTCGCTGGCATTGGCGGCGGTGCGCTCAACCCCATCGCCAAGCTCGATCTCGACACGTCATGGACTGTCGGCGGTCGCGCGGGTCTGTTGGTCGGCCCGTCTCAGTCGACGCTGGTCTATGCGCTGCTCGGCTATACCAAGATGGACACCAGCGGCTTGACCTTGCTTGGCTCTATCGGTGGCAGCTTCGCCGTCCCGACATTCGAGGGCTGGACCTACGGCGGCGGCATATCTACGGCGCTGGCCAACAATATCCGGCTGACGGCGGAATACCGCTATACGAACTTCGACCGCGTCGATGTTCCGGTGCTGTCGACTCCGGGCGGTTCCCTGTCCATCGGCATGCAGCCTGACATGCACGTCGCCCGCGTCGGTATCTCGTACATGTTCGGTGGCGAAGCCCTCGGGATCAAGTAGTCGTCAGTCAGCAACACGGGCAGCTATCCCGCATAATTTTAGGCTGCTCGTGTTGCGCTTCAGTACATTATGTACTATGTTGGGTTTGTGTAGCGCGTTTGTTGAGTCTGGCCAGACAAGGGGACCGCCAGATGCCGAGCAATAACGCCGTTACGCGATGGCTGGCGCGCGCCGCCGAGGAATGGACCGACCGGATCATGAGTCGGCGGAAGCCTGACTTCGTGATCGGCGGGGCCGATGGCCCATATCTCAACCGCTGGTGGGCGATTCCTCGCAACCCATGTTTTAACATCTACATCCACGAGTTCCGCGCCAGCGACGACGACCGCGCGCTTCACGACCATCCATTCGCATCGGTCTCGCTCGCGTTGCGCGGCGAGATGCATGAGGTCTATCTTGATCACGTGCGCTATCCCGAACTGGATCGAGGATTCCAGCGCACGTTCATCAACACGGTCGCACAGCGCTCAATTCGTCCCGGCGATCTCGTCTACCGCAGCGCCAAGTTCGCACATCGGATGATCGTGCCGACGCCGGGTGCGGTGACGCTGTTTATCACGGGGCCACGGATACGGGAGTGGGGGTTCCACTGCCCGCGTGGATGGATTCCGTGGCGTGAGTTCGTCGATACCCGCGACAAGGGTGCTGTTGGCCGGGGGTGTGACTAACCATGCGCGCCGTCAACACATTTTGCACCGCCGTTCTTCTACTCGCAGTTGTCCTGACCGCGATTCACTACGCCGCGACATCGGCTGCGGAGAGGTTCAGGGGCAGCATTCATCCACCCGATGACGTCGATCCATTTGCGTGTCTGGCACCCCCTGGAAACATTATTGAGTTAGACGAAGTCAAGCGCTGGATACTCGCAGCCCAGACGGCAGCGCGTGACATCGCGCGGAAGAAGGGGACGGCAACCATAGACGACATTTGGGACGCATGCCCGCCACCGAAAGGTATGGACCCGCGACGCATGACAGCGGCGTTCCCGAAGTCAGAGTGGGAAGTGGTTGGCGAGACCAAGTCGCGGCGGGCGGAGTTGAACCACGGCAGACGAGTAGCTGTCTGGAAACGGAAGGGCGCCGCATGAGTGTCCCCGTTCAACTCGACATTGAGCAAGCCATCGACGATTCTCGCGTCGTATTCCTTGATGGGAAGGTGGAACTTCGCAAAGGCGATTGTCGCGATGTGCTGCGGGCCATACCGGACAACTCCATTGACGGCGTGGTGACTGATCCGCCGTATGCGCTAGTGTCGATAGTTAAGCGGTTCGGCGGCGAGAACGCAGCGCCAGCTAAGTCGAATGGACCGACAGGAGCGTATGCGAGAGCGTCCAGCGGATTTATGGGGGCTCGCTGGGACACTGGCGAAACGGCGTTCGCCGAAACGTTTTGGGCGGAAGTGCTGCGCGTGCTTAAGCCGGGCGGCCACATCGTGGCGTTCTCAGGAACTCGCACCTACCACCGCATGGCGTGCGCCATTGAAGACGCGGGCTTTGAGATTCGCGACCAAATCGGCTGGTGCTTTGGTTGTCTCGATGAGCAATCACAAGCTGTTACACAATATGGATTGAGATCATATAAAGCTCTGAAAACGGGCGACTTTGTGCTATCTTATGACTCGGAAAATCGGAGCTATCAGTGGGATAAGATAGAGGAAGTTTTTTCTTACCATGTCAGCGATACCGTCTACCGAATTGCAACAGATCACGGCGACCAAATCGTCTCCCGAAACCATCGCTGTCTTATTGAACGCGGCGGAGCGGAAACATTCGAGTTCGCAGAGGCAGTCGCACGGCAACGCGAAGCGCGTGTACCCGTTCTGGAAGATCTGTCAGAATTGCTTGCAGCCCTTCCAAGCAAATACGAAGGAGCAGGCCGTTCGCAAGATGGCGTGCTCGAAAGCGTGTGCGGGGGTGTTGATATCCATAAAGGCATTGGGCCGACCGTCGCCGCTCAACAAGCGCGTGACGGTGGTCTGCGCGGTGTGCGGGAAGGAATGCGCCCCGCGACCCCAGGCGTGGCTGCGGAAAGCCGAGACACCAGTCTGCTCGCGGCAATGCAACGGGGCCTTGCGCGGCGCGGAGTGGAAGACGCACGCGCACAAGGGGCGTGCGGCGTGGTCGCAGGAGGTGCGGGAGCGCTATCGTCAGAACTGTATGGGTTCTTCCAATCGTGCATGGAAGGGTGGCGTTACGCTTCGGCGTCGGCGCGGAAACTATGTCAGCGTGCGCTACGTCCGCTGCCCGCCGGATTTTATGTCAATGGCGCGGTCGGACGGATATGTGATGGAGCATCGGCTGGTCGTAGCGCGCATCATGGGGCGCAACCTTACGCGAGCCGAGTCCGTGCATCACATCGATCACAAGCCGCTCAACAACGTGCCGACCAATCTCATGTTGTTCGCGACGAACAGGGATCACAAGCTGTTCGAGGGTGGCAAGGACATCGTACCGTTGTGGGACGGATCACTTCTGAGCACTACGACGGTGTTATCTGGTGTGTCAGAGTTCGCACTGGCGCATTCGTAGCAGTTCGAGACGGGTTCGCATTTCCGACCGGGAACAGCGGTTTCCCCAAATCGCACGACGTTTCAAAATCCATAGACAAGGCCGCTGGATCGGAGCGGGAAGTTGTTGGTAGGTCGCCTTTTGACGCGCGTAAACCTAACGGTTCCGCTTCCGCGTACAGTGTCGGTCTGAATTGCACTCCGGGCGGTGGGTACGTCACGGCACCGGCCACCGACGAAGCCAAGAAGTGGGATGGGTGGGGCACTGCGCTGAAGCCCGCGTGGGAGCCAATCTGCCTTGGTCGAAAACCGCTGCGCGGAACGGTGGCATCAAACGTTCTTGAGTACGGCGTCGGCGGGTTGAACATTGACGCTTGCAGGGTTGGATACGAATCAACATCCGACATGGCGGCGGCGGCGGCGGCGGCGGCGCAGCGCTCTACGCGTGATCAGAACGCGGGCCGAACTGCCTACGGAGAGTTTAACAACGGCGCTGCGAGCCTAGCCCCATACCTTGAGAACATGGAGAAGGGGCGCTGGCCCGCCAATCTGGTACACGACGGCAGCGATGAAGTGCTGGTGGGGTTTCCTGAGACGCACTCCGGTAGTCTAACTGCGGCGCAACAGATCAATGGTGGCTGGGCCGGGACTATCAATTGCTATGGGTCCGCAGAGCGAGGCGGCCAAACAGAGTTCGGAGCTAACAGTGGATCGGCTGCCCGCTTCTTCTATACCGCGAAGGCTGATGCAGAAGATCGACTAGGTTCCAAGCATCCGACCGTCAAGCCACTCGACCTCATGCAGTGGCTTTGCCGCATGATCGTTCCCAAGGGTGGTATTGTGCTTGATCCTTTTGCTGGCACTGGCACGACGGGTGAAGCCGCGTGGCGAGAGGGTATGCACGCCATTCTGATCGAGCGCGAGCCAGAATATCAGGCTGACATCGCTCGACGCATGGATCTTGCGACACAGCCGACAAAACGCGCAGCAGTCGCGAAGTCTAAGAACAATCTTGACGATCCCAACACGCTGCCACTGTTCGCGGCGGCAACTGAGGATTCCACATGACCACCATCAACAAAGCGACCCAAGAAACCCTCCGCCGCTTGGTCGAGCAAATCGAACGGCTGGAGAGCGATAAGCGCGATCTGAGCGAGGACATCCGGGACAAATACTTGGAGGCTCGTAGCCAGGGCTTTGACGTCAAGATCCTCCGCCACGTCATCAAGTTGCGGAAGGTCGACAAGGCGGATCGCGATGAAGCGCAAATGATACTCGAAACCTACATGAACGCGCTTGGCATGTTGGCGGACCTACCGCTCGGCCAAGCCGCAATCGAGCGCGCCACGAAGGTCCGCAAGATCGCCAAGGCCCACGGCATACCGCAAGACATCGCAGACCAAGTTGCGGCGGAGGGCTGATATGGTCTTCGACTTCTTCCATTGGATGACGTCCCCGTGGATCGCTTGGGTATCCCGACTCAGCGCTTTTCTGGTTTTTATGGCCGCCTACGCCGTGATGCGGGCGGTGTACTGTGGAGGTGAGCACTGGGTGGTGATGGTGACGATCGTCAACGCGCTCGTCCACATCACGATCGATCAGACGGAAAATGGGTGAGGCATGTACGAACCGCTGCCAATCGAAATCGCCATGTGGGCGCGCTACGCCAAATTCCAACCGCAGTTGGATGATGTCGGCGTGCGCTTGCCTAATTGCACACGAACGCATTTCGAGATCGACGCCGACACTGGCGAGTTCGTCGAGCGTGATCGCACGGGCGCGGTTGTGGATTCCGGCGTGATCGAGCGTGGCGATGAGCGGGAGGCGGCATGACGACCAAGATCAGCCCAGAAGCACAACGCATCATCGACTCACTCGCTGCGCATAAATGGCGGCGTGAGAATATTGATCGAGCGGCGGTTGAATCGGCAATCACAACTCACTTGGTCGAACTGGGACTTCCCTTGCGGCCGTTCATGTGGTGTGAGACCTCGAAGGATGGATACGCTGCAGCCAGGGACGCAGCCTGGGGCGCAGCCTGGGGCGCAGCCGAACTGAATGC
>VFSW01000561.1_pt1 | contig 54938 bp, 54 predicted proteins | sample 5358111 | NCBI WGS metagenome assembly VFSW01 (sample SAMN11554181, study PRJNA540505) | mine drainage metagenome | isolation source: sediment from site ElyBrook_90M | place: USA: Ely Copper Mine, Vershire, VT | collected 2017
CTTCACTGATCTCGCCGCCAGATATCCGCGGTTTTCGACCGCCATTGACACCACCCGGGGGCCCCACCTTATTGAGGGCACAGACATGAGGCTAAATGACAGACTTGCCAGACTCGAAGCACAGCATCCTGCTGCGCCACCGCGCGAACCCATCCGGATTTTCCGCTCAATCGTCGGCACCCATCGAGTTTACCTGCGCACGCGATTCTCGACGGTATTGCTTGCTCCCGATGACCCGCGAGTTATCGCATTGCGAGCTAAACGCTTTTCAACTCAAGGGGGCGGGCATGGCTGAAACTACAGCGCCAAAACAGCGCGGCAAGCCTTTCCAACGAGGCAAAAGCGGCAATCCTCGCGGTCGTCCTGCGGGATCCCGTCACGTTGCGTTAGTTGCGCTCGATGCGATTGGCGAGGCTGCCGCGCAAGCCGTTTTGACGAGCGTGGTTACCGCCGCATGTGGTGGCGATCTGAATGCATGCAGAATAATCCTTGATCGTTGCTGGCCTGCTCGCAAAGGCCGGCCTGTGGTGCTCGAACTAGGCGAGTTACGAACTGCGGGCGACGTTGTGCGAGCGTCGGGGCTAATCGTGTCGGCTGCTGCATCCGGCGCACTCACGATTGAAGAAGCTGAGGGCCTGGCTTCAATTGTCGAGGCTCACCGCAAATCGCTTGAGATTGTCGTTCTGGAAAAACGGATTCAGGTTTTGGAGGAAAAAACGCATGAGCCTACTTGACCGCATTTTAGTCCTGGAACGTGCCCGGCTTGCGCGCGGCCCCCGGCTGGTCGTGCATCTGCACCCGCCAGCTATCTCTGAAGGCCCGACCAGAAGCGACAGGACAACTCGCATGCCCGGGGAGCCGCTGGGCGCGTTTCTGGATCGAGCACGCGAAGCTTGGACACCGCCCGGGCCTTTGCATGTTGACCTTGCCGATAGCGACCTTCCCGAGTACGAAAACCTGAAACGCCGAACGTAAAGCGGGCTGTCCCGTGCTACCCTTCCGGCTGAAAACAGGGGAGCGCGGGACCCGCTGGGGGTATCTATGGGGGTATCCAAGCTAGTACCGGCTTCTAACAATCATACAGAACAATAGCTTATGTCACTTTTCAAGATCGCCACCTGGAACGTCAACTCGCTGTCTGTGCGCCTGGATCATGTGCTGGCCTGGCTGGCCAGTGAGAAGCCAGACGTTCTTGCATTGCAGGAGACGAAGCTGATCGACGAGAAGTTCCCGGTTGCGGCAGTGGAAGCCGCAGGATACCGCGCGGTTTTTGCCGGACAGAAGACCTATAACGGTGTTGCTCTGCTGAGCCGCGCGCCCGCGCTCGATGTAGTCACCGACATTCCAGGTCTCCAGGACCCGCAGCGGCGTGTTCTTGTCGCCACGTTTAATGACGTGCGGATCCTGAACTTGTATGTGCCAAACGGTGAAAGCGTCGGATCAGCCAAGTATGCCTACAAGCTTGACTGGCTGGACAAGCTGACTGCCTTTGTCGGACGTCAACTCGAGGGCCATTCGCGCATGGTGATTCTGGGCGACTTCAATATCGCTCCCGAGGAACGTGATGTCTACGACCCTGCCGCCTGGGAAGGGCATGTGCTGTTCAGTAGCGAGGAGCGGGGCGCATTCCGGCGACTTATCAGTGCTGGCCTGTGCGATACCTTCAGGGTGTTCGAACAGCCGGAGAAGCAGTTCAGCTGGTGGGACTATCGCATGGGCGGATTCCGCCGCAATCATGGATTGCGTATCGACCACATCCTCGCAAGCGAGCCCATGTGCGCGGCATGCAAGTCCTGTCGGATCGACAGGGGTCCGCGGGCGCTGGAGCGCCCTTCCGATCATACGCCGGTGGTTGCCGAATTCGATATCAGTTAGCTACGACCTAAATGTGTGGCGCGATTACTGACCGGTAGGCGAAGTCAGATCAAATCCCCAGACATCCCGAAGATATTTGCCAAGACCCGCGTACTCCTGTGGCGTGGCCGGGACAAACTGTTTCATCTTGAATTCCGTACGCAGCTTCTGTGTTGCCGCATTGCCCTCGGGAGAAAGCAGCGCGGAGGCAATTTTCTGCTGCAATGTGGGTGATACGCGTGGACCGGCGGAGAATGCCTGGTTCGGCAGCGGTTTGCTGCGAAAAATTACCTTGGCTGCCTGGGACTCAGCGTTCATGTTATCGAAAAGTTTTGCCTGCATGATTCCCGCGGTGCACTTGCCGGAAACTACGTCACGGTACGCATCTTTGAAAGTCGGTACAGCTGTGAGATTGGGCTGACGCGAGGGATTATCGAACTCGACCAGCACCATCAGCGTTGCCAGATTGGGAGGCGCGAAGCCGCAAAGTGTATAACCTGCCAGGTCGTCGAGCTTGTTTATGGATGTGTTGGTATTCTTGGTGATTACAACAAAGACCAGATTTCCCCCCATCTTGACCAGCGGGTTCCATCCGAACTTGGCCATACGCCAGCCGACAAATGCCGGACCATCGAACACGATATCGTAGCGTCCCTTGAGGATATCGCTTTGATACGACAACCAGTTGTCGACAAATTTATAGGTGACCTTTTGTCCCGTGACCTGGGTCAGAAAATCGGTGATGGGACCGTAAATCGCATCGGCCCTGGCTTCAGATTCCCGTGGCGGCGCACCAAAAACCAGGTCGGCGCTTGCCGGCAAGCTGCCCAGCAGACACAGGAAACACACTATTGCCGAGGCTGACTTTTGGATGTTCGCCATGGGGCCCTCTTGAAGAACATAAGGAAATGCTTAATTAGCAACTCTCTTGAGGCGAGAGATTTCTCGCTAACGGACTTGTACTGCTAAAGATCTAGTACTTTAAGTATAGTCCGTTTGGCAGGGATGGCTGACAACTCGGCTTTGGTAATTCAGAAGCTAATACCGGCGACGGCGGGACCGGCGCGGCAAGTCATGGGCTGTAGTGATGAATTCGGCGGCGCGCGGGTGAGCTGTGTAGCGCCGCGTCACCGCCGAATTTGTGTGTCGCTGGATATTTCCAGCGCAGTCCGGATCCGGGCTGGATATCAATAGCCGAACAGAAAGTTGATATCGGTTAGAATCGGCTAGCGCACATCGATCCGATTGCGACGAATTGTTTCGTTAACAAACGTCCACCCCCAACCAACAACTCGATTGTCTTCCAACACTACCGGTGTAAAGGCAGCGTCGCGTCTCCGTTTTTCCGTGAGGTAATAAAGAATCTCGTAATTCCTGCCATTCGCAGTTGCGGTCCCGGTCTTATAAGGGTGCGGGATTACTACTGCCGCGTGATGCAGCCGATGGTAATACGCGGTTTTTGTACCCATTATCTGCATCACCTGGTCTTTCGTCATTCCAATTGCAAGCCTGTTCAGATTTGCCCTGTCCATCGCCATAGTCTGTTCAGGCGGCATTACAAAGCCATTTGGATCGCGGACTGTGTATCTATGACAGCCGCCAAGTAGAAATAGAACAATTGCCAAACCTAAGATTCGGTGTGATCTGTGCATCATTTCGCTCCATTTATTTTCTATATCAGCAATCGGACAGGGTATGTCCTTCTTCGGGAATTTAATAACATACGACAACCTGCCGCAATATTTTTTTGGACCAAAGGCCCTGGCGTTGGTTTACGGTACAGGAATTAAACGAGTTTCTCTGGATCCGGCACCATAGTTTTTGCCGGACCAGAAATTGCCGATCATCCTGACCGAGCCATGCCTGAGAGACGGAAAATACATCCAGCCTCACCATATCGCGATCAGCGCCTGTCCTTTATGCAGAAGGCAAGATAGCTACCATCAATCGATAAAGGTTTTAATCGTGTGCCAAATTGCTGCTTCTTGACGTCGAAATTACTTTCGGCGCCCCGGTGTTTGCCGAGTACGACAGTGACCGGCCGCGGCGCATTGCAAGCGTGCAATTATTGGGCAGTCGCGATTGCCGGCAGATCAAGAGCTTTTAGTTTATGAGCGCAGGCGGGTGAGATTCTGCGCGGCGCCAGCTTTGCGCCCAGGGCAGCAATGGGAACTTCTATGGGGCCATTGCGAGCGGCGGCCGAGCAAGCAACACCGCGACGGTGTTCAAGATCAACCCGACCGGCACCGCGCTGGTTCCGCGTTCGTTCGCTGGTGGAACCGCGGAAAGCGCAAACCCGCCAAAACGGGTGGATATCGGCAATTTGGCCGCCACGACCGGAATTGGGTTTGTCGCTACACTACTTGGCACCGGCGTGGTGCTGGGATATAGTGCCCGCGCGATCAAAATCCCCTGCGGGAGAGACCCCGTGCACACCACAGTGCCGGGGCGCCGAAGGCGCAACCGCCCGGAAACGCTCAGGCAAAAGGACCGCAGCTGTGCAGGATCGACTCTGGAGAGCGATTGTCTGGTCCTTGCGGGCCGGGCGCATCCACCGAAGGGTCTCAAGCTCTCAGGTTACCGGACAGCGGGGCGATGGACCATCGGGTCCATCGCCCCTTTTTTTTGACCGAGAGGCCGTGAGTGATGCACCCCGAACCCGATGTAAACGCCGCTCCTGGCGACGCAGTACCGGCCGCGAGACCGGTGCGCCTGCCGGTCTGGATTCGGCGCACACTGGGTGAAGGCGCGCGTTACGCAGATACCGCGCGCGCGGTGCGAAGCAACCACCTTCACACGGTTTGCGAGGAAGCACGCTGTCCAAACCGCGGTGAGTGCTGGAATCGAGGCACTGCAACGTTCATGCTGCTTGGCGACACCTGCACCCGTGCCTGCGGGTTCTGTGCGGTGAAAACCGGACGTCCCGGCTGGTTCGATTCCCAAGAGCCTGAACGAGTGCGTGCGGCGGTTGAAGCCATGGCGCTCGACTACGTCGTTCTCACCTCGGTGAACCGCGACGACCTCGCCGACGGTGGTGCCGGTGTGTTTGCGGAAACTCTCGCAAGACTGCGGCGGATGAACCCGGCAATCGGGGTAGAGTTTCTCACGCCGGATTTTCGTAATACGCAATCCGCCGCCATAACCCGAATTCTGGCAGCCCTCGACGAGGTCACCGCGCTGGGCGCGATGACTCCGGTGCGGCTGGTATGGGGCCACAACCTCGAAACCGTGCCGCGGCTTTATCGGCATGCGCGCAGGGGCTCAAAATATGCGCGCAGCCTGGAACTGCTCGCCGCAATTGCACGCCTGCCCGGCGTCGATGCCAAATCGGCATTGATGCTGGGTCTTGGCGAAACCCGGGACGAAGTCGTGATGGTCATGGAAGATCTGCGCCGCGCCGGTGTGCAGCGACTTTCGCTCGGACAGTATCTGCGCCCCAGTCGCGATCATCTGCCGGTCGTGGAGTTCATACATCCGGAAATCTTCGGACAGTATGAATGCATTGGACGCGAGCTGGGATTTGGCTGGATCAAGGCCGGACCGCTGGTGCGCAGCTCCTACCACGCCGAAGAGATTCAGAAACATTCCGAACCATACGAGTCTATCAATGGGATATAAAACCCCGCTTTACGATGCCCATGTAAAAATGGGCGCGAAGATCGTCGATTTCGGCGGCTGGGACATGCCGCTGCACTACGGTTCCCAGGTCGAGGAGCACCACAAGGTCAGGCAGGATGCCGGTATGTTCGACGTTTCGCACATGAATGTCGTGGAACTCAAGGGCGCCAATGTGCGTCCGTTCCTCAGCCTGATCATGGCGAACAACGTTGACCGGCTGAAAACCCCTGGCAAGGCCCTTTACACCTGTATGCTGAATGCAAGGGGCGGCGTGATCGACGACCTGATCGTTTACTACATGAATGATCAGTGGTTTCGCCTGGTCATGAATGCTGCCACCCGCGACAAGGATCTTGCCTGGGTCAATGCAACGGCGGGGGAAATGGGTGGAGTGAGCGTAACCCCACGGCCGGATCTCAGCATTATCGCCGTGCAGGGTCCGAATGCGCGCGAAAAGGTGTACCAGGCGCTCGGCGACGCGCTGCGTCCGGCAACCGAAAAGCTGAAGCCGTTTTATGCCACCAATATCGGGGAATTGTTCATCGCCACGACCGGCTATACCGGCGAAGACGGATTCGAGATAATTCTTCCGGGCAAGGCCGCCCCGTACAGCTGGCAGGGTCTGGCGGCAGCCGGGGTGGCGCCGATCGGCTTGGGCGCACGTGACACCTTGCGCCTCGAAGCCGGCATGAACCTGTATGGCCACGACATGGACGAATCCACTACTCCGCTCGAATCCGGTCTTGCGTGGACGGTAGGCTGGGAGCCCGCGAGCCGCAATTTTGTTGGACGCGACGTACTCGAAAGGCAGCGGGAGCAGGGAGTTGCGCACAAACTGGTCGGTCTGGTGCTTGAGGACAAGGGTGTGCTGCGTGATCATCAAAAACTATTCATTACCGACGCCGGCGAAGGCGAGATCACGAGCGGAAGTTTTTCGCCAACGCTGGGTAGAGCTATCGCCCTGGCGCGTGTTCCGGCTGTTACGCAGGAAGGCAGCCGTTGTGAAGTTGAAGTGCGTGGCAAGCGGCTTGCCGCGCGCGTGGTGAAATACCCGTTTGTGCGCAATGGAAAGAGCTGTCTAGACTAATCGAGGAAATCGAGCATATGAGCAAGGCACCCAAGGATCTCAAGTACACCAAGACCCATGAATGGGTGAAAACCATGCCGGACGGTTCGCTGATGGTTGGCATCACCGACCATGCGCAGGAACTTCTGGGCGATCTCGTCTATGTCGATCTGCCGCAGGTGGGCGCGGAATACGCCGCCGGCAAGGAGTGTGCGGTTGTCGAGTCGGTAAAGGCAGCTTCGGATGTGTATGCCCCGGTTGGCGGCAAGATTCTCGAAGTGAATGCGGCCCTCGGCGATGCGCCCGAGACCGTCAACAAGGGCGCCTATAGTGACGGCTGGCTGTTTCGCCTGCAGCCGCGCGATCCGTCAGTCCTGAAAACGCTGCTCGATGCCGGGGCCTACGAGACATTTGTCGAATCAGAGAGTCACTGACACTGCCTTAGGGCGACTGATCTCCACGCCTGAGTATCCGGGCGGAATTGTCGCAATATGGGCCACGTGTCAGCGGCGGCCGTTGCTGGCCGCCGTAAACGCACACTAGGGTATTACGAATGCCATTCATTCCCCATACCGAGGCCGACGTCGAGGCCATGCTTGCGGCGATCGGCGTCAAGACTATCGATGCTCTTTTCGACGAAATTCCAGCTGCACTGCGCAGCGCGGAACTCAAAATCGTGCCTGCGGCGATGAACGAGATGGACGTGACGCGCCTCATGCAGGAGCGCGCCGGGGCCGACGGGCAGTATCTTGGTTTCATCGGTGCCGGTGCCTATGAGCACCATATCCCGGCTACGGTATGGCAGCTTGTAACCCGTGGCGAGTTTTACTCGGCGTATACGCCCTACCAGGCGGAGGCAAGCCAGGGAACCCTCCAGCTTCTGTATGAATTCCAGACGATGATGGCAAGTCTGACGGGGATGGATGTATCGAACGCGTCCCTGTACGACGGCGCGTCAGCGCTGGCGGAGGCGGCATTGATGGCGATCCGTGCCCACAAGAAGGGGCGCCAGGTATTGATGCCGAGGAACGTCCATCCGGTTTACCGGAAAGTGGTCGAGACCATCGTGCGCAACCAGCGAATCGGTCTGGTCGAGATCCCCTTCGACACCAGGGCCGGGAACACTACCGTGGAGGCGCTTGAAAAAGGAATCAACGAGGAGTGCGCAGCGCTCGTGATCGCGCAGCCAAACTTCTTTGGCGTGCTGGAAGATGTGGACGAGATGACCGACTGGGCGCATGCGCGCGGCCTGCTTGTGATCGCCTGCGTCAATCCTGTCTCGCTCGCTCTGCTCAAGCCGCCCGGAGAGTGGGGAAAAACCGGTGCCGACATCGTTGTCGGTGAGGGTCAGCCACTGGGGGTGCCCCTTTCTTCCGGCGGCCCGTACTTCGGGTTTATGGCGTGCAAGCAGGACTACGTGCGGCAAATGCCCGGGCGTATCATCGGGCGCACCGTGGATCGCGATGGCCGACCGGGTTTTACGCTCACGCTGCAGGCGCGCGAGCAGCATATCCGTCGCTCCAAGGCTACGTCGAACATCTGTACGAACCAGGGCCTGCTGGTCACCGCCGCGACAATCTACATGTCCCTGGTCGGTCCCGAAGGGCTTGCGCGCGTCGCCGCCCAGTCACATGCGAATATCCTTGCACTGCGCGCACGCGTCGAGAAGATACCGGGGGTTGAATCAGTGTTTGACCGTCCCGTATTTCACGAGCTCGTTTTGCGCCTCAATTTACCGGCCACGGATGTGCTCCGTGCCATGGAGGCGCAGGGCATCCTGGCCGGTTTCGCGCTTACCGACGATTATCCTGAACTCGGTCAGGCATTGCTGGTCTGCGCTACGGAAACCAAGACCGCGGCGGATATGGACAGGTACGCAGGGCATTTGCAGCGTATTCTGAGCAAACGCCGTCTCGATCCACCCTGCGCACAGAAGATGTGAAAGCGGCACAAGTCGCCCTTTCCTGAACCCGACCAAAGGAGGCACATACATGGCACAAATCACCCTGAAGGGCAGTCCTGTCCACACTAATGGTGATATTCCAAAACCCGGCAGCAAGGCGCCGGATTTCAAGCTTACAGGCGCCGATCTCGGCGACGTCACGCTTGCAAGTTACAAGGGCAAGAAGAGACTGCTCAACATCGTGCCGAGCCTGGACACGCCTGTGTGCGCAACCAGCACCAGGAAATTCAACGATTATGCGAAAGGCCGCGATGACGTCGTCATGCTTATCGTTTCGGCGGATCTGCCTTTCGCACAGAGCCGCTTCTGCGGTGCGGAGAATACAAAGAACGTCGTCACGCTTTCCATGATGCGCGATCGGCACTTCGCGAAAGACTACGGTGTCCTTATCGAGGATGGTCCGCTTGCGGGCATCACGGCGCGTGCAGTGGTAGTGATCGACTCGAATGACAAAGTGGTGCACTCGGAACTCGTGCAGGAAATCGCGCAGGAGCCGGATTACGACAAGGCGATCGCTGCCCTGAAGAAATAGCGGCAGATCTGGCCGGTACCCGCGGCATGCGGGGCTGCCGGACACCGCGCTGTCTGCTGCGCATGACCATGGCCAGAAAACGCATGTGCCAATACAGGTGATAATATGTTGATCTTCGAACACTCCCGGCCCGGTCGTCGCAATCCGTCGCAGGCTCCGCTTGCCGCAGTGCAGGTCGAGGACATTCCGGAGAATCTTCTGCGCCGCAGGCCGCCGCTGCTGCCGGAAGTGTCGGAAATGCAGGCAGTGCGCCATTACACGACACTTTCGCAGAAAAATTTCTCGATCGACACGCAATTCTATCCGCTCGGCTCGTGCACGATGAAATACAATCCGCGCGCGTGCAATGCGCTTGCAATGCTGCCGCAGTTCCTCGCGCGCCATCCGCACGCGCCGGCAACGACCGGCCAGGGGTACCTCGCCTGCATGTACGAGCTGCAGGAGATTCTCAAGGATGTCACCGGCATGAAAGGGGTGTCGCTCACACCAATGGCCGGCGCCCAGGGAGAGTTCGCCGGCGTGGCCATGATCCGTGCCTATCACGAGTCGCGTGGCGACGCGGCGCGCACGGAAATTTTGATACCGGACGCGGCGCATGGAACCAATCCGGCGACCGCGGTCATGTGTGGCTACACGGTGCGTGAGATTCCGACAGACGTGCAAGGCGATATCGATATCGAAAAGCTGCGCGCTGCCGTCGGGCCGCAGACTGCCGGCCTCATGCTTACCAATCCCTCGACGCTAGGCGTGTTCGAGAAGGACATCCAGGAGGTGCAGCAGATCGTGCACCAGGCCGGCGGCCTGCTTTACTACGATGGCGCCAACCTCAATGCCATCCTTGGCAAGGTAAAACCTGGTGACATGGGGTTCGATGTAATCCACATGAATCTGCACAAGACATTCTCGACACCGCACGGCGGCGGCGGACCAGGCGCCGGTCCGGTGGGCGTGAGCGATCGCCTTCTGCCGTTTTTGCCGGTCCCTGTCGTCGCCAGATCCAGAGATGGTTCCTACAATCTATTGACCGAAAAGGACTGCCCCCAGTCCATGGGCCGGCTGTCTGCGCATATGGGCAATGCCGGCGTGCTTTTGCGCGCCTACGTCTATGCACGACTGCTCGGGCGCGAAGGTATGACGCGGGTTGCGGATTTTGCAACGCTTAACGCGAATTATCTGATGACGCGTCTCACGCAATACGGTTTCAGCCCGGCATTTCCCGGGCGCCGCGCGACTCACGAGTTCATTCTGACCTTGAAGCCGCTCAAGGATGCGACCGGAGTCATCGCAATGGACGTCGCCAAGCGCCTGCTCGACAAGGGCTATCACGCGCCGACGACCTACTTTCCGCTGCTCGTGCCGGAGTGTTTCCTGATCGAGCCGACAGAGACTGAAACCAAGGAAGAGCTTGATGGATTTGCCGCCGCCATGCGCGAGATTGCCAGCGAGGCGAGAACCAGTCCGGATCTTGTGAAAGGAGCCCCCCACACCACGCCGGTGCGGCGCCTCGACGACGTCAAGGCCGCGCGTGAACTCGATCTGCGCTGGAAGGCGCCGGTCGAACAATGATGAGTGCCTTCCCGCGCGTGCCGGTGCGCCGGATGCCGGTCTGCGGGTTTCCGGTATACTGCGCGCGACTTCGATCGGGTCCGGCAGCCGGGCACGAACTGGCCATTCGCAACAGAAGGGGATCCTGATGCCAGCATTGATATGTGGTTCTTTCGCCTTCGACACCATCATGGTGTTCCAGGACCGGTTCAAAAACCATATTCTTCCGGAACAGGTGCATATTCTTAATGTGTCTTTTCTGGTACCGCAGATGCGGCGCGAGTTCGGTGGCTGCGCCGGCAATATCGCCTATAACCTGAAGATGCTGGGCGGCGACGCCCTGGCGATGGGCACAGTCGGGGTGGATTTCGAGTCCTACGCCAATTGGATGGATCGATGGAATGTGCGGCGCGACCACGTCACGGTTGTGCCGGACACCTTCACTGCGCAGGCATTCATAACCACCGACCTGGATGACAACCAGATCACTGCCTTTCACCCGGGGGCAATGGGTTATGCCCACCTTAATACCGTGAGTCAGGCCGGGCACGTGACGCTTGGCATCGTTTCTCCTGACGGCCGCGACGGAATGCTTCAGCACGCGCATCAGTTCGCCGAGGCGGGGATACCTTTTATCTTTGATCCGGGCCAGGGCATGCCGATGTTCAGCGGACCGGAACTGGATGCCTTTCTGGAGCAGGCAAACTACCTGAGCGTCAACGATTACGAGTGCAAGCTGCTCCAGGAACGGACCGGTCGGGCGCTCAAGCAGATTGCGGAGCGTGTTGATGCCTTGATCCTCACCAAGGGCGCCGAGGGTTCGGAGATTCATGTCCGCGGCAAGATCCATAAGATTCCGGTTGCGAAGACGCAGCGCATCGTCGACCCGACCGGCTGCGGTGACGCTTATCGCGCCGGCCTGCTGTACGGTATCGAACGCGGATTGGACTGGGAAACCACCGGGCGCATCGCCGCGCTCATGGGCGCGACCAAGATCGAGCATCACGGTACGCAGAATCATCGCTTCGAGCCGGCCGAGTTCGCCGCACGTTTTCGAGCCGAGTTCGGTTACGCCTTTTGAAGCAGCTCGTCAGTCCCTGATTATCGGAAAATTGTCCGCTTCCCACAGAACGATGCCGCCGGCGAGGTTATAGGCAGTAAATCCCATCTGGCAAAGCGTATCGGCAGCAAGCGCACTGCGTGCGCCAGATTCGCAATAAACGACGATTGCGCGACCGCGCGCGCCGCACAGCTGCTCCACCCGATGTTTTGTGCCGGGATCGGCCGCGCCCTCGAGCGTGCCGCGCGGCACCAATAGTGCGCCGGGAATATGGCCGGCGCGGTATTCCTCCGGCTCGCGCACGTCAACAATCAGCAAATCATCATGGTTCTCGATCATCTCGTCGACTTCATCCGGCCGGATTTCCTGAATTCGCCCCCGTGCCTCGAGAATGAAGTCTTCCAGAGTCTTTGGCATGGCTTTATACGCCCCTGTGTTCAAGACAATGGGACCATGCTCAGGCAAACACCGTTGCCTCAGCATCCGTTAACAGCGATTCAAGATCGGCGAGTGTCGTGATCGGCGCGCTGCATGCGTGACCGGTGCAGACATAAGCGGTGACACCAGCCCTTGAGCTGCGGCCTGCAAGTGCGCCGGGCAGTCCGGCAGCGCCGTCCGGTATCGCAAGCAGCACGCGGCGTGGTGCGTAATAGCGCTGGCACCGTTCGACCCAGGATGGCAGAGCGTCCCGCGCGCCGCGCAGCACTACGGTTTGTGTCGGATTCAAATATTCCTCAACAGCCGTGAGCAGCGCGTTGTGTCCCGACGGGTAGCGGGCCATCTCGCGGTACAGCGCCCGCAGCGCATTTTCGGCCGCTTCCAGAAAATGGGTGTCGCCCAGAATATGCCCGAGACGCAGAAGAACCAGTGCCGTAACGCCATTGCCCGAAGGAGTGGCGTCGTCTCCCGCCGGTTTCGGTCGATGAATCAGCTGCTCGTGGTCATCCGCGGTAAAGAAAAATGCACCATGGCGCTTGTCCTCGAAATGATCAAGCATCGTCTCGGCGAGCTCTATCGCAAACGTCAGGTCGCCATCGCGCCATCGCGCCTGCGCCAGCTCAAGGGCTCCATCAATGAGAAACGCATAATCGTCCAGATAGGCATTCAAATGCGCCTTGCCGTCCTTGGATGTTGCCAGCAGTCGGCCATCCTTCCACAGGTGGGCATGGATGAAATCGAGCGCGCGTTGCGCCGAATCAATGAAGTCTTCGCGCCCGAGAAGGCGGCCGGCGTGCGCCATTGCCCGGATCGTAAGACCATTCCAGGAAGTCAGGATTTTCTCATCGCGTCCCGGGTGCACGCGCAGCTCGCGTTCGAGGAAAATCTTCCGTCGTGCGCTATCAAGCAGCGTCTCAACGCGCTCTTCCGTCAAGCCGAGTCTGCCGGAAATATCGGCTCCGGACGTGAACACATGCAGATGCCAGTACTCCCTCTCGAAGTTGGGGGATCGGTCCAGCCCGAAACGCAAGGTGGTGACACGAAACTCGTCATCGCTCAGCACCGCGCGCAGCGTGTCTGGAGTCCAGACGTAAAATTTGCCCTCGTGACCCTCGGAGTCGGCGTCGAGTGTCGAGTAATAGCCGCCCTCGGGCGACTGCATCTCGCGCATAATCCATTCGGCAGTTTCAATGGCAACGCGCCGGAAAAGCGCCTCGCCGGTCGCCATCGACGCGTCGCAGCAAAGCGGCAGCAGTTGCGCATTGTCGTAGAGCATTTTCTCGAAATGCGGAATCATCCAGTGCTCATCCACCGAATAACGGCAGAAACCGCCACCCACCTGGTCGTAAATCCCGCCTGAGGCCATGGCCTGCAGCGTGTAACGGGCCATGTCCAGCGCCTTGGTATCGCGCGCACCCGCCGTACCCGCCGCCCAGTGACGCAGGCAGCGCTCAATGCTGGTCGGGTGCGGAAACTTCGGGGCGCCGCCCCAGCCTCCGTAGCGTGGATCGAAATGCTGTTCGAGCTCGTCGCGCGCGCTATCGAGAACAGACGGTTCAATGATGAGCCCCGGTTCGGGCGCCGCCGGCTGGATGCGACGGAAAGCATCGCGCACCGAGGCGTTCTGTGTCCCGACATCTTCTCGATGCGCGCGGTAATACTCAAAGACCCGGTGCAAAATGTCGGTAAACGCGGGCATTCCGTAGCGCGTAGTGTTCGGGAAATAGGTCCCGCCGAAAAACGGCGTCTGGTCACCGGGAGCGAGAAACATGGTTAGCGGCCACCCGCCCGGCCGTTGAGTCAGCATCTGGTGAGCGACCTGATAGATCTTGTCGAGGTCAGGACGTTCCTCGCGGTCGACTTTGATACACACGTAGAGGCTGTTCATGATGCGCGCGACTTCCTCATTTTCGAACGACTCATGCTCCATTACGTGGCACCAGTGACAGGCGGAGTAGCCTATGGAGAGGAGAATCGGTTTGTCTTCGCGTCGCGCCTTCTCGAGCGCTTCACTTCCCCAGGGATACCAGTCAACCGGGTTGTGCGCGTGCTGCAGCAGGTAGGGGCTGGTCTCATTGATCAGTCGGTTCGTATGGGATTGCGCGGGCAAAGACATGCAGAATTCGTCGGCGAATTGAGAATAGGAACTATAACGCCTTGTGTTGCCGTTGTCTGCGAGCGAATTGGCCGGCGCAACGCCAGGAAATTGCCTCAGCCAGAACTGAAAGACACAAAGTCCGGATGGGTACGGCGCGAAATGCGCTGTGCATGACCCGACCTGCTGGCAATACCGGAAAATCCGATAATTTCCCCAGCCATCGCGCTTCCCGCCGTTGCGCGAAATGTGCAACGGCCGAGTTCCTGACGACGATCACGCGCTGCTTAAATGCCCGGCAGAAAAGCCCGCATCGCCTGCAAGGCCGCGCACCGGCTTAAGGATCGGCTAGACTGATTGCTAAGGAATCGCGCTGCGAGTTCACACCAATTGAAGTCGAACACCCACGGCAGACGACCCGGTCATGACGCCACCCCGCTCATGTGGCAGGCGCCTACCGCCAGTCGGTTGCGGGTAGTATTTGCAACCGCGCCTTTCTAACGTTTGGGCTTGACGCACCCACGCCAATGTTCCCGGAGCAGATGGTGAATTTCGGACGCAAGAAGAAGGAAACTTCAGCAACAAGGCGCACGGCAAAGCCGCTCAGCGACCGAATGAAGGCTCTGGAACAGTTTGTCGTCGAAGAAATCGAAATCGCCGGCGATGCAGCCCTGGCGACAGGCGGGCGAGTGGCGAAGAAGCGCCCGCGCTGGCTTGCGGCGGCGCGTCTGGCCGCAGGCTGGACCGGTCTGTGGCTGCTACTTGTCGCCGGCGGCCTTGTGTCGCGCTCCCCATGGCCGGTAGACGAAACCCGGCTGCTGGGCAGCGCGTGGGAAATGTGGCTGCGTGGCGATTTTCTCGTTCCGGTTCTGAACGGTGCAGCGCTTACCCACCAGCCGCCGCTGGTCCTGTGGCTTTATCTGGCAGGCTGGAAGCTCTTTGGCGTCAATGCCTGGTGGCCGCGTCTGGTGCCGGCGCTTTTCGGTCTTGGGAATATGTTTCTAAGTGGGGCGATGGCACGCTTTCTCTGGCCCGGCCGGACTGATGTGGCGCGCTACGCGCCGGTGGTCTTGCTGGGAAGCTTTTTCTGGGCGTTTTATAACACCCTGGCATTGCCTGATCTCGCGCTTACGTTTTTTGTCCTGCTGGCGGTCTATGCCCTGCTGTGGATCTGGCGCAAGCGCGACTTGCGCGTATGGCTGCTGCTCGCATTCGCTTTTGGCCTGGGCATGCTTGCCGACGGGCCGATGATCTTTATCTACGTTCTGCCGCCGGCAGTACTTGCGCCCCTGTGGACCAGCGGAACTCCCAAACCACGCTGGCAGTACTGGTATGCGGACCTCGTAAAGGCAGCGCTGCTCGGCCTTGTCATTTTCTGCGGTGCCTGGGGTATTCCGGTGGCGCTGCAAGGCGGCGTTCAGTATCTGCTGGACGGTCTCTGGATCTGGCCGGGGCGCGACGGCATTGCAATGTTTCCTCCCGGGCAGGTCTGGTGGTGGTATCTCTTTCTCTTGCCGATCCTGGCGCTGCCATGGTCGATGTGGCCGCTGGTATGGATGCGGCTGTGGCATATCCGTCGTGCGCCAGTCAATGCCGGGATGCTTTTCTGCCTCATCTGGGCCGCATGCGCGATTCTCATTCTTTCGCTTTTTGATTTGCGCCAGCCCCAGTACCTGCTGCCGGTGGTTCCGGCATTCTCGCTCGCCGTGAGTTACCTCCTGCTTGATGAAGACCTCTTGGAGCACGCGCACGACACAATTGCCTCCAGTATGGCGTTTTCGATCATCCTTGCGGGCGGTCTGCTCGCGATTTTACCCGGTCTGCCGAGGGTCGGTTTCCTCCCTGGCTTTCTGTGGCGGCTGTCGCCATTTGTCGGCATCGCCGTGGTGGCGGTGGGGGTAGTCCTGGGCTGGCTTCCGCTTGCGCAGATAAGGCAGCGTGTCGCGAACGTGGCCGCCGCCGCCGTGGTACTGACTATATTCGCCGAGCTTGCCGTCGGCTGGCAGTTCAACTCGATCAATAAAGTCGATGACGTTGCCAGCGAGCTGGCGCTTGCGCAGGATGATCATCGACCGATTGCCCATGTAGGTACCTATGAGGATGAGTTCCAGTTTGCCGGCCGATTGACGGAGCCTCTGGATGAGATCAATGCAGGCGCGGTCGATATGTGGCTCGCGGCCCATCCGCGCGGCCTGCTGTTGACCTACACCGATGCCTGGCAACCTGCCGCCGGTGCCGCCCTGAGACTCGTTTTTACTCATCCGTATCGTGACCAGGCTGTTCGTATCTGGGAGGCTCCCGAGCCTGCCGCCTCAGGTACCACGCTGCCAGTGCCGTAGCGGCTGGGGGTTTCCTCTTCTGGCCTGTTTACCGTAAGCTTGCGCCCCCGTAAGCTGATGCACTCATCATGACCGTTGCCCCGCTACGACTGAAGAAAAACGAAGACCGGCGACTGCGCGCCGGCCATGTCTGGGTATTCAGCAACGAGGTGGATACGACTGCAACGCCGCTTACCGGATTTGAGCCCGGCCAGCCGGTGGTAATCGAAGACCACGCCGGCAAGGCTCTGGGTTCGGGCTACGTTAATCCGAATACACTCATCAGCGCGCGCCTCGTGAGTCGCGATGGTACCCAGGAGCTTACCCAGTCATTGCTTGTGCATCGGCTCAATGTGGCCCAGAGCCTGCGTGCGCGGCTGTTCGCCAAGCCCTTCTATCGGCTTGCATTTGGCGACAGCGACGGACTCCCGGGGCTCGTGGTTGACCGCTACGGCGATGTCGCGGTGGTGCAGATTACCACCGCCGGCATGGAACGGCTCAAGCAGGAGATTGTTGCAGCTCTGGACAAGGTGATTCGCCCGCGCGCAATTTTCTTTCGCAACGATGGTTCGAGCCGCGAAATCGAGGGGCTGACGAGCTATGTCGAAAGCGCGCTGGGTGAAATGCCCGAAAAAGTGGTTCTTGAGGAACATGGCACGCAATTCGAGGTACCGGTGATCGAGGGACAGAAAACCGGCTGGTTTTACGATCAGCGCACGAATCGCGCGCGCCTGCCTGCCTATGTCGCCGGCCGCCGCGTGCTCGATGTTTTCAGCTATATCGGCGCCTGGGGCGTTCAGGCGGCAAAGGCTGGCGCCGCGAGTGTGGTGTGCATCGACAGTTCTGCGCGTGCCATTGACTGGGTGCGCGTCAATGCCGCGATCAACGGTGTCACTGACCGCGTGACGCTGATGCAGGAAGACGCCTTCGAGGCCCTGCGGCAGTTGCGCGCGCAACGCGAACACTTCGATGTGGTGATTGTCGACCCGCCGGCTTTCATCAAGCGCAAAAAGGATGCCAAGGAAGGGGTGCAGGCCTATCACCGCCTGAACCAGATGGCGATGCAGGTGCTGACGAAAGACGGGATCCTTGTTTCGGCGTCGTGCTCCTATCATCTGGCACGCGAGGATTTACAGCAGATTCTTCTTCAGTCCAGCCGGCACCTCGACCGATTCCTGCAGCTGGTGGAGCAGGGCGGACAGGCACCCGATCATCCGGTACATCCGGCGATTCCCGAGACCAGTTATCTGAAGGTTTTCTTTTCACGGTTGTTGCCGAACTGATGGGATAGAATAGGCAGCAGCGCAGTCTTATCTCAACAGCCAATTCCGGAGCCCTTGTCCATGCTGCATGCCCCGAACATAGACCCCGTCGCATTCGGTTTTCCGCCCTTTGAGGTCCTGGGCCACATGGTCCACATCCAGGTTCATTGGTACGGTTTGATGTACGTGTTCGGGTTTCTCGGCCTTTGGTATTTTGCCAGCCAGCGCACACGTCGTCCGGGCTCTGGCTGGACCGTGGACCAGGTCTCTGATGCCATCTTCTACGGGGCACTCGGAGTGATCCTCGGGGGACGTATCGGCTACGTTCTGTTTTACAACCTCGATTTCTACATGTCGAACCCGTCCGCAATTTTCAAGGTCTGGGACGGCGGCATGTCATTTCACGGAGGGCTGCTCGGGGTGACCTTCGCCCTGTGGCTGTTCGGACGCAAGCACGGGAAATTGCTGCTGGAGGTTACCGATTTCATCGCTCCCTGGGTGCCGCTCGGCCTCGGCGCCGGCCGTATCGGAAACTTCATCAATCAGGAACTCTGGGGCAAGGTCACCAATCTGCCATGGGGCATGGTGTTCCGCGGTGCCGGACCGCTTCCACGCCAGCCCTCGCAGCTCTACCAGGCCACGCTTGAAGGACTGGTTCTGCTCGTGATCCTTGTTCTGTATTCGCGCAAACCGCGCCCGATTGGAGCGGTGTCCGGCATGTTTCTCACGTTTTACGGCCTGTTTCGCTTTCTGGTCGAATTTGTGCGGGAACCCGATCCACAGCTCGGCTACCTTGCCTTCGGCTGGTTGACCATGGGCCAGGTTCTGAGCGCACCCATGATCATTGGCGGCATAGCACTGATCGTCTGGACCTATCGTCAGCACGCAGAATTGCACAAAGCCTAGGTCGGTGCATAGCGCCCGTCTGGCTCAGCCGAGCAGCATTTTCAGGCTGATTGTCACCAGGAACACGGCAAGGACAGCTATTTTATCCAGACGGCTTTTGCGTTAATGAACTCGCGTATGCCGAGGATTGAGAGTTCGCGCCCATAACCCGATGCCTTGATTCCGCCGAAGGGCAGGCGCGGGTCGCTCTTGACCAGTCCGTTTACGAACGCGGCGCCCGACTGCAGACGGCGCGCCAGATTTTCGCCGCGGCGGGCATCGCGGGTCCATATGCTTCCGCCAAGTCCGTAACGGCTGTCATTGGCGATGCGCAAAGCGTCCTCGTCGCTGGACGCACGTATGACGATCGCGACTGGACCGAAAAGCTCTTCTTCGTATGCCCGCATGCCCGGCCTAACATGGTCGAGTACGGACACCTTATAAAAAAATCCCGGGCCGGCGACCGGCGCGCATCCCATTAGCGGTACTGCGCCGCGCGCAATCGAATCCAGCACCTGGCGGTGCAGTTCATCGCGCAGGTCCGCGCGCGCCATCGGGCCGATGTCCGTTTCATCCCGGCCCGGATCGCCCTGTTTCAGGGTGCGCGCCTTGCGCTGGAACAATTCGAGGAAAGGCTCGGCGATCTCGTCCGTGAGCACGAAACGCTTGGCGGCAATGCAGCTCTGTCCGCCATTGACGTAACGCGATGCAACTCCGGTCGTCGTTGCGCTTTCAAGGTCCGCGTCTGACAGGACCACGAAAGCATCGGATCCACCCAGCTCGAGCACGATTTTCTTGAGGTTGGCGCCGGCAATGGCAGCGAGTCTGCGGCCGGTCGTTTCGCTGCCGGTGAGCGTCACCGCGTGTATGCGGGGGTCGGAAACGAGTGCTTCCGCCTGCGTGCCGGTGATCATCAGCGTGCGCAGGACGCCACGCGGAAAACCGGCCTCGCGAAAGACATCTTCGATTGCCTGTGCGCACTGGGGCACGTTGGACGAATGTTTGAGCACTGCCGTATTTCCCGCCATGAGTGCCGGCGCCGCGAAACGAAACACCTGCCAGAACGGGTAGTTCCAGGGCATGACAGCCAGCACCGTACCCAGAGGCTGATAAGCCACGTAACTGCGGCCGGCATCCGAATCGACAATGTCGTCAGCGAGAAACTGCGCGCCGTGCTCGGCATAGAAATCGCACCCCTTGGCGCACTTTTCAATCTCATCGCGCGCCTCCCGGATTACTTTCCCCATTTCTGAGCTGATAAGCCGGGCATAGTGGTCATGGTGGCTGCGCAGAACATCGGCGGCGCTGCGCATGAGAGCCGCGCGTTCGCCGAATCCGGTACTGGCCCAGAGTGGCGCCGAGCGCGACGCCTCATTCAGTGCGGTATCCACCTCACTGGCGGAGTATGCGTCAAATGATTTAGCATGCTCGCCAGTGAAGGGGTTAATGGATGCTAACGCCATTTGTCGGCTCCGCCAGTTGGTCCGGTTTTAACAGCGTTGTGCGATCTATAATAGTCACCATGATGCCGCGTTTCGGTTTTTGTTTCATCTTCGCAGCCTTGTTTCTGCAGGCAGCGGCAGTGGTCGCGCACGCAGCAGCCCCGGATATGGATCAGGAGAGAAGCGACTATTTGAGCGCGCTGAGCGCGATTCATGCCGGCCACGTCAAGCACTACAGTCAGCTGGAAGAGAGTCTGAACGGCTATGTCCTGCAGGGCTACCTTGAATACCAGTATCTCAAGGACCGGATACCATCCACCCCCCCGGACACGCTGCGTGCTTTCATTGCGGAGAATCAGGATGCGCCGATCGGCGACGCGCTGCGCAAGAAATGGCTCCATTACCTGGTCAAGAGGCAGGACTGGCCGACGTTCGTTCAGCAGTACCAGAACGTCGAGCGTGAGTCCGACCTGAATTGTTTCCGCCTCGGTTACCTGCTGCGCACGGTAAAGGATCAGTCAGCGCTTATGACTGAAATCGGCCAGCTGTGGCTTACCGGCAACACGCTTCCTGATGCCTGTAATCCGGTGTTCGGTGCGTGGCGCAAGGCCGGCTACTTGACCAGCGATATGGTATGGGGACGCATCCGGCTTGCAATGGATCAGCACAATCTCACCCTTGCTGCAGACCTGAAACACGATCTTGATTTCAAGGACCGGGTCTGGGTTGACCGCTGGCTCGCGATGTACCGTGATCCGCAGCGTGAGCTGCACGACATCCGCTATCCGGTCGAGACCCCGGTGGCGCGCGAAATAGTCCGTGATGGCATTGTCAGACTGGCGTACATCGATCCCGAAGAGGCGATGAACACCTGGAACACACTCAAGCAGAAGTACCAGTTCTTCGGCGAAGACGACAACTATGTCCTGCGCTGGGTTGGAATTCTAGCGGCGCAGGATCATCTGCCGCAGGCGGTCGATTGGCTGTCTGCAGTGTCGGCCGATGCCAACGATGAATCGCTGCGCCACTGGCGTGTGCGCGCCGCGCTGCGTGCCGGTGAGTGGCAGACCGGGCTGCGCTTCATCGCAGCCCTCACAAGCGACGAGCAAAAACAGAGCGAATGGCGCTACTGGAAGGCGCGCATGCTGGAGAAGGTCGGCCACGAGAAGTCGGCGCACCGGATATTCACGGAGCTGGCGAAAGAGCGAAATTACTATGGCTTCCTTGCTTCCGACCGACTTGGCCAGGGTTACTCGATGCAGCATGTAAGCATCGAAGCGACTCCCGAGGAGATCAGCGCCATGCTGGCTTTGCCAGGAATACAGATGGCGAAAGAACTGTTCACGCTTGGTGAGACCGTGGATGCCCGACGCCAGTGGGCCTGGACAACACGCAATATGGATAATCGTGATCTTCAGGTGGCAGCCGTGCTGGCGCGCCAATGGGGATGGTACGATCGTGCAATTCTCACGGTGAGCAAGACTGACAATCTGGACGATCTCGATTTGCGATTCCCGATCCTGTATCGCACCATGATCGAGACTAACGCCCAGGAAAATGAAATCGATCCCAGCTGGGTTTACGGGATACTGCGACAGGAAAGCGCTTTTGTGAGCGACGCCCGCTCTGATGCGGGCGCACTCGGCCTTATGCAGCTCATGCCCCTGACCGGACGTTTGGCCGGCAGGCGCATCAACATGCAAGTGCGCAGTAACAGCGCAATTCTGGAAATCGCGAATAATCTGCGCCTGGGCGCGACCTATCTCAAGACCGTGCTCGATGCCAACAATGGCCATGAGGTGCTTGCGACAGCCTCCTACAATGCCGGTCCGAACCGGATCAAGGAGTGGCTTCCGGCGAAGCGTACCATTGCCGCTGATACCTGGGTTGACACCATCCCCTACCGCGAAACGCGCAATTACGTGAAAAACGTAATGGGTTACACCACTGTATATGCCTATCTCCTTGGCGACAGCGGTTTTCATCTGAGCCAGAGGATGATTGCCGTGCTGCCCGATGACGGGAATTCACAGATCCTGCCCCAGCAGCCGGCCAGTGCCATCCACTAGTACCGCTGCGGCGCGATGCACCATAATCCGGAATCTTGACTTGGCGTTGGCCGCCTCGCCAGCTGATGTACGAGGATATTCCCGTTGAATCGACAAAGCCGGGGCGGGCCGGCACCTGAGGGAGTTGGAGCGCATGTCCAGGCGTAAGATTTGCATTGTCGGCGGTACCGGTTTCGTCGGTCTGCACCTTGCGGGCCGTCTGGCCGCAGCCGGTCACGAAGTTCGGATCATCACGCGTCACCGCGAGCGTCACAAGGATCTGCTCGTGTTGCCGACCGCGCAGCTGATCGAGGGCGACGTGTACAACGCGGCGCTTCTGCGACGCGAATTTCACGAACAGGACGCAGTTGTCAACCTGGCAGGAATCCTCAACGAGCGTGGCCACAATGGCAGCGGCTTCGAGCGCGTGCACGTCGAGCTGCCGGAAAAAATAGTTCAGGCCTGCCGCAGCGCCGGTGTTCGACGTCTGCTCCACATGAGCGCTCTGCATGCGGTCATGGATGCCCCGAGTCATTATCTGCGCAGCAAGGCCAGGGGCGAAGCGCTGGTGATGCAGGCGGAAAGCACCGCGCTGCACGTGACGGTGTTCCGGCCGTCGGTGATATTCGGCCACGATGACAGCTTTACCAACCGGTTTGTCGGCCTGCTGCGTGCATTGCCCCTGGTGTTCCCGCTGGCTTGCGCTGATACACGGTTCCAACCGGTCTATGTAGAGGATGTGGCGGGGGCCTTTGCGAATGCGCTGGATGACCATCGTACCTTCGGGCAGAGCTACAGTCTGTGCGGGCCGAGCGTGTACTCGATGCGTGAGATCGTCGGGTATCTTGCCGGGCTCGCAGGTGTCCGGCGCCGGATTATTGCGCTCAGCAATACCATGTCGCGCCTGCAGGCAGAGATCCTGGAGTTTGCGCCCGGCAAACCGTTTTCGCGCGACAATTACCTGTCGCTGCAGGTGGACAGCGTATGCGATGCCGGGTTTCCGGAAGTCTTCGGCATAACGCCCGCGCGCCTCGAGGATGTGGCTCCGCGTTACCTTGGGCCATCGCGCAGCCTGCGTAACGCGCGTTATCGGGCACAGGGTGGCGGTTGAGCGGCCTTGTAACCGGGTTCCTTCTGCGCCGACAACCTCCGGATCCATTCTAAACAGCTAACGCTGCCCGCAGCGCCGGCGACGGCTGGTCCAACCCCGCGGATGAGTGGCATTTCATGCGGGTATACAGGACCGATAGTGTGGCTAATACTCAAACGGTAACCTTGCGTGCGCAGGGAGTATTTCCGTCGACGACGGTTGTATCCGGGTTGCGTCCTGAGCGGGCATCAAGTCAATGACTTACAAGGAGATCAACATGAATCTATATGTCAGCAATATCTCGCCAGACGTTGGAAAGGCGGACTTGCAGCATATATTCAATGGATTAGGGGAAGTGCTTTTTGCCAAGCTGACACCCGTCAGCGATGGCAGCGCTGGCAAGGGCTTTGCCTATGTTTATGTTCCGGATAATGAGCGCGCGCGGACGGCCATTACAGCGCTTAACGGCACACTTCTGAAGGGGGACAGGCTGACGGTAAGACCAATGATTGAACGTCGCGGCGTAATTGGCAACCCGGCAAAAAGGAACTAGAGCAAGACCGCCCAGGTACTGAGCAGTTGACACGACAATGCCCGCAGTTGCGGGCATTGTCGTTTCCGCAGTCCCTTCCGACCGGAACATGCGAATGTGCTGCTAATGCCCGGTACTTTCACCAGCAGGATGCGCCTGGATCAGCGCCGCGAGGGCCATGTGCCGTTTTTCCGGCGGCAGCTGCCCGATCGCGCGCACCTTGGCGTAAAACGCGGGCAGGTTGCCTCCAACCGAATGCAGCAAGGCGTCGAAGGCGGGAACATAGCGGTTATAGAGCCGGATCGGCACGAAGTAGGCGTTATTGATGTTGTGCGCGAACCACGCGTCGTATCCGCTATAGCCACCCCATTGAGTCTTGAGTGTCGTGTAGTCCACGCGCAGCTCGGAAAAGAGACGCTGTTTGTCCTGCCGCTTTCTGTCAGCAGTCTCGGCCGACGCGTACAGGGACTCAAGACGCGCGCGATAGCGGAGCAGCAGCAAAGTTAGCTGATGGCTACGATTGCGATTCTCCCGGTAGGTCTGTATTTGTTTATTTTCTCCATTGGCACGGAGCCAGCGGCGAATTCCTTCGAATTCCACGGCCATCGCAAAGGATTCATCAAACGCCGTGTCGTCGCGGATATAAAGCTCCTGATGCGCAAGCTCGTGAAATATGAGTCCGGCGATATCCGTGTCGGAGCCACGCAGTACGGTGTTCAGCAGCGGGTCCCGAAACCAGCCGAGTGTCGAATAGGCGGTAATTCCCGCGACGTAGACGTCGTAACCTTTGTCCTGCAAATGCGCTGCGAATTTTTTCGCCGCCTGGCGCTCAAAATAGCCGCGATAGTCCACGCACCCGGCGACCGGGAAACACCACTCTTTTGGTTGTAACGAAAACTCCGGTGTCGCATAGACATTCCATACCACATACGGCCGCCGCAGGTCCGCATAGCTGTGGTAACTTCCGTTGTCCGGCAGACCGAGCTCGCGGGTTGCGAATTCACGCATGCGCAAAACGGCAGCAAGCCGTACTTTGAGTGCCGCCGGTGTCGCGGGGTCTTTGAGCAGATCATCGATCGGGCGGCGCTTTTCGAGCACCTTGATTTGACCGTCTATCGACTGGGCATAGTAAGTGAGTGTTGAGCAGGAAGATTCCAGCGCAACTACCAGCACGGCGGCGAGAATGCGAAGATGAGTGCCGGATTTCGGTTTGGTCATGGGTGTTTGGCGGAAATTTTTTACCACAGTACTATAAGCCCATGCGTATATATCTTGTAGGCGGTGCGGTGCGCGACCAGCTTCTGGGTCTTGAGGCCAAAGACCGGGACTACGTTGTGGTCGGGGCCACCCCGCAGGAAATGGCCGCGCTCGGTTTCAGGCCGGTTGGTGCCGATTTTCCCGTATTCCTTCATCCCGAGACGAAGGAGGAGTATGCGCTTGCGCGTACGGAACGTAAGACCGGAACCGGATACAAGGGTTTCACCGTCTATTCTGCGCCCGACGTCACTCTTGAGGACGACCTGCGCCGCCGTGATCTGACGATTAACGCCATGGCGCAGGCAGATGACGGAACGCTGGTAGATCCATTCGGAGGCGCCGAGGATTTACGCAATGGCGTCTTGCGTCACGTGTCACCGGCCTTTTCCGAGGACCCGGTGCGGATTCTTCGCGTTGCCCGGTTCGCCGCGCGCTACGCGAAATGGGGCTTTCATGTCGCCCATTCGACGAACACGCTTATGCGACGCATGGTCGAAAACGGCGAGGTCGATGCGCTCGTTCCGGAACGGGTATGGATGGAGCTCGAGCGCGTTCTGGCGGAAGAACGACCGTCGGTGTTTTTCAACGTACTGCGTGGCTGCGGCGCGCTTGAGCGACTGTTCCCCGAGATCGCAGCGCTTTTCGGGGTACCCCAGCCGGAGCAGCACCATCCGGAAGTTGACACCGGCGTCCACGCATTGCAGGTGGTCGATCAGGCGGCACGCCTGTCAGCCGACACGCGCGTGCGGTTTGCCGCGCTGACGCACGATCTCGGCAAGAGCCAGACCCCGCGCTCGGAATGGCCGGGGCACATAGGGCACGAGGAGGCGGGCGTTTTTATCATTAAACGCCTGTGCCAGCGGTTGCGGGTGCCGAACGATTTTCGCGATCTCGCAATTCTGGTGGCGCGCTACCATGGCAGATGCCACCGCGCAGCAGAGCTTGCCGCTCCCACCCTGCTGGAAACCCTGGAGGCACTTGATGCCTTCCGCCGGCCCGAACGCCTCGAGCAGTTCCTGCTTGCATGCGCGGCAGATGCCCATGGTCGGCCGGGTCTCGAGGATAACCCCTACCCGCAGGCTGACCGGTTTAGGCTTGCCTTCATTGCCGCACGTGCCGTTGATGCCGGTGCGGTGGCTCTCCATGCCGGAGTGACCGGGGCGGCCGTCGGCGAACGAATCCGGCAGCAGCGCATCGAAGCAATCAGGCAGATGTGCTGAAGCAGGTTGTGCCATTGGTAAATTTTTTGCGGACAGCCAGGATCGTTTCGATGGATTATCGGCAGATTTGATTTCCTGAATACAGCGGAGAAGAAGATGAGTACGGGTGGTTACGTGGCAGCGGCAGTTTTTGCGGGATTTTTCGCGCTTCGGTCATTGCCCTTTTTACGCGCACGCTTCATGCGCGGCAAACCCGCACCTGATCTTTCCGGCCTTCTGCCGGACACTCACGGGCAAGCGCTGCTTTATTTCTTCAGTAATTCCTGTGGCATGTGCAAGTCCATGACGCCGGTAATTGACCGGCTTGCGCAAGGCGATCCGCATGTGGTCAAGCTGGATGTGCTCAAATCGATTGATATGGCGCGTCGATTCAAGGTCATGGGTACACCGACGACAGTGCTGGTGCGCGACGGTAAGGTTGAAAAAATGTGGGTCGGGGTCAAATCAGAAGCCGAGCTGCGGCGCGCGCTCGAGAAACCGTAGGTACCGCAATGTTGCGGGATACGGTTTTATAGTCGTGCACGACGATCCTGCAGCGTGAATCCGGACAGCGGGCCCTGCAGACCGCGCCCGAGGGCCATGACCTTGAAGAGCTCACCCATTTCATGTGGCAGAGTCAGTTTCTTGATCTCCTGGGCAAGCTGCAGGTGCGCCTTTACGTCATCCTGCGCCAGATTTCCTGCCTGCTCGGTAAGCCCGGTCGCAAGCAGAAATGCCGCCTGCGAAGTGTAGCCGAGCACTGACAGGCCAGAGCCGCGCCCGGCCTCGGCAATTGCCGTGAATTCAACATGGGCGGTAATGTCCTGCAGTCCGACAAGCACAAGGGGGTCGCCATGCGCATGGTGCCGGTAGTGGCACATCAGGGTGCCGCTGGAGCGATCCGGATGATAGAACTCGGCGCGCGGAAATCCGTAATCGATTACAAGCACGAGGCCCGCCTCAATAGTCTCCGCGATGCTCTGGATCCAGGCTTCGGCGCGCAGATTGACTTCCGAGGAATAGCCCGAAACGCGCGCTGACGGGCGCATACGGGCGCTGAGTACGGCGGCAAGAGCATCCGGTGCCGGTACATCACGCCAGCAGAAGTGGTCGTGCTCGCTGGCGACATGCAAAAGCTGCGGTCCTCCGGAATTCCAGCGAAACCGCTGCGTCGGTATTGCGTCAAGCAATTCATTGGCGATTACGACGCCGTAAAATCCGTGCGGTGGCAAATGGTCGAGCCATCGCACGCGCTGCGCGAGATGCGGGACGGTCTGCGCAAGATACTCGGCCTGACGCGTACGCAGCTCGGCGCTGAGTTCCAGTATGAAATAGTATTCCGGCAGGGGGCCGGTTTCCGCCAATGCGCTCAACACGCCGGCGGCGAGCGCACCGCTGCCGGCGCCGACTTCGAGGAGGTCGCCTTTTCCGAGTTCCCAGAGCACCTGTCTGCACTGGCGGGCGATGCAGCGGGCAAACGCCGGTCCCATTTCGGGGGCGGTGATGAAATCGCCGCCTGCTCCGAATTTCCGGCGCCCTGCGCTGTAATAGCCGAGCCCCGGGGCGTAAAGCGCGAGTTCCATGAAGCGCGCGAAGTCGATGCTGCCGCCCGCCGAGCGCATTTCCTTCTTGATAACCTGCGCCACAGCATCGCTGTGATGCTGCTCGTCGCTATCCGAAGAGAAAAGGTCTGTGACGGGCATCATTACTTCCTGGCGCAGGCGCCGCGATCGGTTTTATATCCGCTTGATATTGGCGTTGCACGTGGTAGGCGTTATTGTGGCGCGGTCCGGCGACGATGCCGTGTGAACTCAAATACTGAAACCCTTGATTACAGAGGATACCATGGAACCGAAACCCCTAGCCGGAAAAGTGGCTCTGGTCACCGGCGGCACGCGCCGTATCGGCGCGCAGATCTGCCGCACGCTGCATGCCCAGGGCATGAATCTGGTGGTGCACTACCGCTCGTCCAAGAGCGAAGCCCATGCGCTGCAAGAGGAGCTGCTTGCGCGTCAGCCTGATTCCATCATGCTGGTGCAGGGCGATCTGCTGAACGGCGCCAAGCTCGACAATCTGGTATTCGAGACAGTAGAGGGTTTCGGACGGCTGGATGTGCTCGTGAACAATGCCTCGAGCTTTTATCCCACACCGCTCGGCCAGGCGACGCAAAAGGACTGGGACAATCTGATCGGGCCAAATCTGCAGGCACCGTTCTTTCTGTCGCAGGCGGCCGCACCGCATCTCAGGAAAAGTAACGGCTGCATCATCAATATTGCAGACATTCACGGCGAGCGGCCGCTTAAGAATTACCCCATATATAGCATTGCCAAGGCCGGCCTGATCATGATGACAAAATCCCTGGCGCGCGAACTCGGGCCGGAAGTGCGTGTCAATGCAGTGGCGCCCGGTACTATCCTGTGGCCGGAAGGCGATCTCGATGAGATTACCAAGCAACGCATTCTGTCGCGTGTGCCGCAAAAGCGCTCGGGAGAACCTGCCGATATCGCGCGCGCGGTGCTGTACCTCGTACGTGACGCCGGCTATGTCTCCGGCCAGGTGATCGCCGTCGATGGTGGTCGCTCGGTTGTTACCTGAATCCGTCATGGAGCGAAAGCGTGACTTGACCTGACGCCGGGGCGCACGGCACGCTAGATCAAATCCGTCTCGACGGGCCAAAGACGCTGGTCCTGCGCGCAAAAGTGTGCCCAAAGTTCGCCATACGTAATGCCGAGTCCCGGATGCTGCAGGTCCGGGGCAATTTCTGCCAGCGGCCTGAGTACAAAGGCATATTGGGTTATCTCGGGCCGCGGAATCAGGATCTGCGCATCATTGCGCACCAGGTCGCCGTAGAGCAGCAAGTCGAGATCGAGCGTTCGCGGCGCAAAGCGGCTGACGCTGCGGATCCGGCCGTGGCGCCGCTCCAGGTCGCGAAGGGTGTCGAGCGTTTCGCGCACGGGAGTGTCGGCCCGGAAGGCAGCGACCAGATTGTAGAAATTGTCGCCATCGAAACCGATCGCCGACGATTCGTATATCGTGGAGACAGTGAGCGTGCAATAGCGCTCGCGCAATTCGCGCAGCGCTGTGCGAATGTGCGTTGCGCGATCAATATTGCTGCCGATACTGACAAAAACCTGCGGCATTCGGTGCCCCGCGTGCCGCGCCGCCAAAGCCCGGTCGCAGCTAGTCCTTGTGTCCGCGCTCTATAACCACGCCGACATCAGTGGCTCCCCTGATCGCACCCTTCTTGTTTATGGTAACGCGCACCCACGGCACGTGGAACTCCGCGAGGATCAGCTGCGCGATTTTTTCCGTCAACGTCTCGACCAGCTGGAAGCTCGAGTCCCCGACAAATGCGATAACCCGCTTGGCGACGGCCTTATAGTTGAGGGTGTCGTCGATTCTGTCGCTTGCCGCTGCGCGCTGTACATCGACCGCGATGTCGAGGTGTATCGTAACAGCCTGGGTCGTGCGACGTTCCCATTCCCAGATACCGATGATGCAGTCAACTTTCAGATCGTGAAGATATATGAGGTCCATAGGCCATGCCCATTGTTCTGGGTGGAATATAGCGAAATCCCGACGTGATGTCTTGACGGCGCACGCATTAAACCGTCCAATAGCGCGCCATGATTGCCTATCTGCTGCCATTTGCCGCCTATCTGATCGGGTCGCTATCATCGGCTATCATCGTCGCGAAGATGATGCACCTCCAGGATCCGCGTGCCGTCGGGTCGGGAAATCCGGGTGCGACCAATGTCCTGCGCTATGGCGGCAAGAAGGCCGCATTGATCACGCTTTTGGGCGACCTTTTCAAGGGCGTGATCCCGGTCGTGCTGGCGCGCGTCATGCATGCGGATCAGACGACGCTCGGGCTGGTCATGCTGGCTGCCTTTCTCGGACACCTGTTTCCGGTTTTTCACGGATTCCGCGGCGGCAAGGGGGTGGCAACCGCGTTCGGTGTGATCGCCGCTGCCAATATCTGGGTCGGGCTTGCTCTCGTCGCAAGCTGGATCGGCGTAACTTTCCTGTTTCGCTATTCATCCCTGTCTGCCATCACCGCGGCGCTGCTGGCGCCGGTTTATGTGTGGTGGTTGGAGCCGTCGCGACCTGTTTTTGCCGCGACCTGTGTCATGGTCGTGTTTCTGTTCTGGCGCCATCGCAACAATATTCGCAAGCTTTTGTCCGGCACTGAAGACAAGATCCGCCTGTGACAAATATCACCGGAATTTCAGCATGCCCATAGCCTGAGCGCGCTGTTTCCGCCATGAACTCGCAACTTCTCAACGTCTGGTCGAGCCCTTTGTTCTGGGTGGCGCTGTTTGCATTTGCGGCCGTGCTGTTATCAGGTGTCTGGTTCACAGACGTGCTTAGTACGCGGCTTGAGGCCTACCCGCTGTCATTGTGGCTGCTGCAAAACCTTGGGGTGCCGTTCGCCCGTGTTCTGGCTATGGCGGCTTTTCTGTTAATTGGTTATCCGGTGATCTTCGGTCTGGCAACTGCGCCCGCCAGTCTCGCCTCCGTTTTCTCGCAGGTGTCCGGCCGCTCGGGTAGGCTTGTCGATATTATGTTTTTTGTGACCATACTGGCTTCAGTTATTCCCGTGCTGAGCCGCTTCCATGCCCTGTCGCTGCCCGCCGCCGGAATTGCCGGGAGCGCATTGCTGATGTCATGGGTCCAAGAGTCGATGGCCGGTCAGCCCGGCATCCACTACTGGCCTGGCCTCGTCGGAACTGCGGGGATCATCGGTTCGGCAATTTTGGCGCATGCGCTCGGGATCTGGGGCGCCGAATGGCTCGAAGCCGATCCGGAAATGCCGCCACAGGCGGCAACAGCCGTCAGCGTATTGCAGTCACTGCTGATTCTGGTGCCGGTCTTGATCTATGCTCTGTTTCTCGGAGGCCAGTTCGCAAGCTGAAGTTGACCGCGGCAACCGAGTTCGCGCTGCAGCGCAGCCGGGGAGTCAGGCCACCGGCACCAATTCATCCAGGGACCAGCGCGGCCGGGCGCCGAAGTCAGGTCCATTATGCTGGCCCGCCGCCAGGCGCATGTACCCAGCATAGGCGATCATCGCACCATTGTCGGTGCAGAAATCGGGACGCGGAAAAAATACCCGGATTCCGAGAGACGCGGCCAGCCCCCCGAGACGCGCGCGCAGATGCTGGTTGGCACCGACACCGCCGGCAACGATGAGTTGCCGCTGGCCGGTTCTGGCAAGGGCGCGTTCGCATTTGATGACCAGCGTATCGACCGCCGCCTCCTGGAAAGCGAGGGCAATATCTGCAACTCGCTGCTGGTCGAGCGGGTGTTGCTGCACAGCCAGCAAGGCTGCGGTTTTGAGACCACTGAAGCTGAAATCGAGTCCCGGTCGGTCGGTCATGGGGCGCGGAAAACGGAACCGGTCGCGGACGCCCATGAGTGCGGCACGCGCAATCGCCGGCCCCCCGGGGTAACCGAGCCCAAGCAGTTTGGCGGTCTTGTCAAAGGCCTCGCCCACGGCGTCGTCTACGGATTCCCCGAGGATTGTATAATCGCCCAGCGCACGAATTTCCGCGATCAGCGTGTGCCCCCCCGAAACCAGCAGAGCCAGAAACGGAAAGGCGGGGGGATCGTCTTCCAGCATCGGGGCAAGCAGGTGCCCTTCCATGTGATGAATTGCCACGGCCGGCACCCGCCATGCCCAGGCAAGCGACTGGCCGATTGCGGCGCCGACGAGCAGGGCGCCAGCCAGCCCCGGACCGGCTGTGTAGGCCACCCCGTCGAGATCCGTGGCGCCGGTAGCGCAGGCCGTCATGACCTCGCGCACGAGCGGCAGGACCTTGCGGATGTGATCGCGCGAGGCCAGTTCCGGCACCACCCCGCCATATTCGGCATGCAGGCGGGTCTGGGAAAAAAGTCGGTGGCCGAGAAGGCCGGCCCCGGAGTCGTAGATTGCGACGCCGGTGTCATCGCAGGAGGTTTCGATGCCTAATACGCGCATGGGGCAGGAACAGGGCCTTGTCTGGTGACAAAAGACGCAACATTCTATATTATTCGCGGTTCGCCGTTTACTGCGTTTATCGCTCAACCGCATTTTTGAGGTAAGACATTAATGCCGACAGTCCGGGTAAAGGAACACGAACCCTTTGAAGTTGCCCTGCGTCGTTTTCGACGCTCTTGCGAAAAGGCGGGCGTGTTCGCCGAGATTCGCCGCCGCGAGTTCTATGAGAAGCCCACTACGGTGCGTAAGCGCAAGGCCGCTGCCGCCCGCAAGCGCGAGCTCAAGAAGCTTTCCCGGATTTCTGCTCGTACCACCCGTCTTTACTGAAGCACTGACGGCGGGTCGACCCGGTAGAACCACCGTGAGCCTCAAGGACAGGATCAGGGACGACATGAAGCTTGCGATGCGCAGCAAGGAGCAGGCGCGCCTTGAGTCAATCCGCATGCTGCTTGCCGCAATCCAGCGGCGCGAAGTCGACGAGCGCATTACTCTCGACGATGTCCAGGTCATGGCGGTGGTTGAAAAGCTCATTCGCCAGGGGCGTGATTCGATCGAGCAGTTCCAAAAGGGCGGCCGTCAGGACCTGGTGGACAAGGAAAACCGGGATGTCGCAGTCTGGCAGGCGTACCTGCCGGAACCGCTTAGCGAGGCAGAAATCGACTGTCTGATTGCGGGCGCCATCACCGATACCGGCGCCGCCGGCATGAAAGACATGGGGAAGGTTGTAGCGAGTCTGAAGCCGAGCTTGCAGGGTCGCGCCGACATGGGCAAGGTTAGCGCCAAGGTCAAGGCCATGCTGGCCGCCAAGGGCTAACCCTTTGCTCAGGATGCCGTCTATGCCGGCAATCCGCGCCACGACCCTGCCCTGACAGGGTAATTTCATGGCGGGCAGGATCCCGGAGAAGTTCGTCGACGAGTTGCTTGCGCGGGTCGATATCGTGGACGTGATCGATTCCCGCGTACCGTTGCGGCGCGCAGGCAAGGATTTCAAGGCCTGCTGTCCCTTTCACGAAGAGAAAACACCTTCCTTTACCGTCAGCCAGGATAAGCAGTTCTATCACTGTTTCGGTTGCGGTGCCCATGGCAGCGCCATCAGTTTCCTCATCGAGTATGAGCACATGAGCTTCCCCGAGGCGGTGGAAGACCTCGCCGGGCGCGTCGGCATGACAGTGCCGCGCGAATCTCGCGCCGCCCGGGCGCCGCAGGCGCAGCCCGATGAGCTGGCGGCCGTGAGCGCAATTCTTGAGCGGGCGGACCGGTACTATCGTCGCCAGTTGCGCGAGCATCCGCAGGCGCAGGAGGCGGTCACCTACCTCAAGGGACGCGGCCTGAGCGGCGAAATCGCGGCCGATTTCGGTCTGGGTTTTGCGCCGGATGGCTGGGACAATCTGGTGCGGGCGCTGGGCGTCGAGCCGGCCGGCCAGCCAGTCCTGGTCACTGCCGGTCTTGCGGTCAAAAAGGACAACGGCGGATTCTACGACCGGTTCCGTCACCGGATCATGTTCCCGATCCACGATTACCGCGGACGCATCATCGGTTTTGGCGGTCGCGTCCTTGGACAGGGAGAGCCGAAATATCTGAATTCCCCGGAAACTCCCGTGTTCCACAAGGGGCGCGAGCTCTATGGGCTTTATCGGGCGCGTGACGCGATTCGGCGCGAAGACCGTGCCCTGGTAGTTGAAGGGTATATGGATGTTGTTGCACTCGCACAGTATGGGCTCGATTATGCTGTCGCTACCCTTGGTACTGCGACCACGCACGATCACCTTGAACGCCTGTTCCGTTTTGCGCCGGAGGTCATATTCTGCTTCGACGGTGATCGTGCGGGGCGCGAGGCTGCCTGGCGTGCCCTGGGGAACGCGCTGCCGGTATTGCATGAAGGCCGTCAGGTTTCCTTTCTGTTTCTGCCCGAAGGCGAAGACCCGGATACCCTCATTCGCAAGGAAGGGCTCGACGCATTTACCGCGCGCCTTGGCGGGGCCTTGGCGTTACCCGACTACCTGTTCCAGACCCTGGCCGAGCAGGTCAATCTGACCCGACTGGACGGACGGGCGCGCCTTGTGGAACTCGCCCGACCCCTTTTGTCTAATCTTCCCCAGGGCGCGCTGCGGGAGCTAATGCTGGCACGGCTTGCCGAAATAAGCCGCCTGCCACCGAAAAATCTGTCTACACTGCTGGATGGGGCGCCGGTTCAGCACCGCAATTCCGGTGCCGGCAGGAAGCCGCAGCGAAGCACGGCAGTGCCTTCGCTGGTGCAGACCGCCTTGGCCTTGCTGTTGCAGCATCCGCAGCTTGGTCGGCTGGTGGGGGATCCCGAGCCCTTTCTGGTTCTCGATGGAATCGGGACCCCGGTGCTCGTGGATCTGATGCGGCTGCTGAATGAGTGCCCTGATTTGAAGACTGGCAGTATTATTGAGCATTTTCGTGATAGTGAGCACCAACGTCACATCGGCCGGCTGGCAGCGCGCGAACATCCTATCCACCAGCAGAACGTCGAAGCGGAGTTCGTTGACCTTCTACAGCAGTTGCGGCGTGAGGCCAACCATCAGCAGATCGAGCGTCTCTACAGCAAAGAGCAGTTACCGGGGGGTCTCACTTCCGATGAAAAATCCGAACTCGTACGCCTGCTGCGCGAAAAGCAGGCTTTCGAACGGACGAAATCTGCCCCGCGGCATTGAAAACTTGGGAAAATGCCGCATTTGATCTAAAATCGAACGTTATTTTTTAAATTCCACTCTCTGAACCGGATTCAAGCATGGATCAAGAAACTCAGCGTCTGCAGCTTAAGAAACTCATCATCCAGGGTAAGGAGCAGGGGTTTCTGACATATCGCGACATCAATGATCATCTCCCCGAGGGTGTGCACGACACAGACCAGATCGAGGCTGTGATCAACATGATTAATGACATGGGGATCGAGGTCTATGATCAGGCGCCGGATCCGGACACTTTGCTGCTCAAGACCGAAGCGGTCGCTCCCGAGGACGAGGAGGTTGCAGAAGAGGCGGAACAGGTGCTGGTTTCCGCAGTGGAAAACGAGTTTGGCCGCACTACCGATCCAGTGCGCATGTACATGCGCGAGATGGGGACGGTTGAACTGCTGACGCGCGAGGGCGAGATCGAGCTCGCCAAGCGTATCGAGGATGGCATACGTCAGAGTACCGAGGCTATTGCCACCTGTCCCGCGACAATCACCGACGTCCTGCGCATGATGGACATGGTCGAGGCCGAGCAGATGCGTCTGACCGATCTCGTTGTGGATTTCATCGATCCAAACGCGGTTGACGAGGCGCCCCCGGAAATGCCCAGCGACGAAAATCGCGCAGCTGCCGGCGACGAAGAGGAAGAGAGTGACGAGGAAGGCGGCGGCGCGGGTGCTGACGAGGAAGGCGGCCCGGATCGTGAAGAGGCGCTCGTCCGTTTTGCCCGGATACGCAAACTTCACGGCAGTCTGACCAAGGCCCTGGAAAAGAAGGGTTTTGGCAGTCCGGAAGTGGCAAAAATTCAGGGCAAGCTTGCCGATGAGTTCCTGCAGATCAAATTTGTCTCCAAACAGATCAACCGTCTGGTGGAGCAGGTACGCTCGCTCGTGGATCAGGCGCGCGAACAGGAAAAGATCATCATGGACATCTGCGTCAGCAAGGCGCGTCTGCCGCGAAAGCTGTTTCTCAAGACCTTCCCTGGCCACGAGGCTAATCCGCGCTGGGTCAAGAAGATCATCAAGTCGGGCGAATGCAATGTCGACGTGATCGAGCGCAACATGTCCCCGATTACCGCTGCCCAGAACCGGCTTGCGCAGCTTCAGGATCGTGTTGGTATGCCCGTCGGCGAGCTCAAGGAAGTGAACCGGCGCATGTCGATTGGCGAAGCCAAGGCACGGCGCGCCAAGAAAGAAATGGTTGAGGCCAATCTGCGCCTCGTGATCTCGATCGCCAAGAAATACACGAACCGCGGCCTGCAGTTTCTGGATTTGATCCAGGAAGGCAACATCGGCCTGATGAAGGCGGTCGACAAATTCGAATACCGCCGTGGCTACAAGTTCTCGACCTATGCGACCTGGTGGATACGGCAGGCAATCACTCGTTCGATTGCCGACCAGGCGCGTACGATCCGCATCCCGGTGCATATGATTGAGACGATTAACAAACTCAACCGCATTTCGCGCCAGATGCTGCAGGAGATGGGGCGCGAGCCGACGCCGGAAGAGCTGGCCGTGCGCATGGAGATGCCCGAGGATAAGATTCGCAAGGTCCTCAAGATTGCCAAGGAACCGATTTCGATGGAGACCCCAATCGGTGACGACGAAGACTCGCATCTCGGGGACTTCGTTGAGGACACAAGCATCACTGCGCCGACCGATGCCGCCACGCTAGCGGGCCTGAAGGAAGCGACAAGCGAGATCCTGAATACGCTGACGCCGCGTGAGGCCAAGGTCCTGCGCATGCGATTCGGTATCGACATGAATACCGACCACACGCTGGAAGAAGTCGGCAAGCAGTTCGATGTGACGCGCGAGCGCATTCGCCAGATAGAAGCGAAGGCTTTGCGAAAACTGCGCCATCCAAGCCGCTCCGATCACCTGCGCAGCTTCCTCGACTGAAGGCATATTTCCCTGCCCCGATTTTTTGGGCAGGGAATGTTTGCCTCTGATGAATCCCCATCCTGTTTGTTGAGACGCTGCGTGGGCGCTCGGAAAAGGCGTTGCACATTGTCGATCATCGGCTTTGGACATGCCTCAAACACCATCGGTGTTACCGACGTTGGTATCTCTTACGACGGACGATTCTTTGAATCAAAATTGACAGGAAAATGCTGAACCGATTGATCCAATGCTGGTAGAATTGGCGACCATGGGCCTGTAGCTCAGTTGGTTAGAGCAGGGGACTCATCACAATGGTGCGCTCACACTGAAAGGTGTGAGATGAACGGGATGAATTCAGGGAAACCGTAGCAATTTGGTTGCCGGCAATCCTGAGCCAAGCCGGAGGTACACCTCCGGAAGGTGCAGAGACTACCTGAGGACTGGAGTGTCCTTAATAACAGGCTCGAGCGTCCCGCACCCTAACGACATTTAGCTGCATCGCAGTCGCGGGTGATGAGATAGTCCACTCCTGCCGGAAACGGCTGGAACAAGTGAATCCCTTGGTCGAAGGTTCAAGTCCTTCCGGGCCCACCAAATTCGATTGCGCACATCAAAAGTTGTGCTATGGAATCAAGCATAACTTGGTGCGCACAACAGGTTATGCTTTATCAAATCACCTTAAGCAAATCTTCAGTCCTAAACTTACTTATCGGCTTGTTCCAATTTGCCAACCTTTCCAGGTATCTCAGCCACCAGGGCATCGATTGCAGCTCGAGTCTTGCTCGGTAAATAATGCGACTGTGGCCACACGGCATAGATTTCAGTTGCTAGCATATTGTTGCAGTCCATTACCAACTCCAACTCGCCTGCCCGGGCGTGTTTTGCCATCAACCAGCAGGGTAGCCACGCCAGCCCCACTCCCGCTACGGCAGCATCGGTGATCGCCTGTAAGTCATCGAAAACGAGGCGGTTGTCGACCTGGGGCTTCAGAATCTGACCTTCATTATTTCGTACGGTCCACGGTTCAATGCGACCCGCGCGCCCATAAGCGATGCAAACATGTCTGGAGAGTTCATCAACGCAAGCTGGTTTTTCATGTTCGGCCAAATAAGACGGTGCGGCGCAGATCACCATTTGTTGGATGCCCAATCGGCGCGCGATTAATGCGCTGCTATCGGGCAAGGTGCCGATACGGACTGCCAGGTCATACCCTTCATCCACAAGATCCACAACATTGTCGTTAAAGGACACTTCTATCGCCAGTCGCGGATATTGGCGCCCCAGTGCAAGCAATATCGGCGCAACGCAATGGCGACCAAATAGCACGGGGACGCTTGCACGCAAGCGTCCCATGGGTTCAATTTTGCCGCTATCGAGCGCTAATGCACCTGCGTCCAACTCCGCCAATGCGCGCACGCAGCGTTCGTAATATGCCTGCCCATCTTCAGTCAAGCTCTGGCTGCGCGTAGTCCTGTGGAATAGTCGCACGCCCAGGCGCCGCTCCAGTCGCGCAATACTCTTGCCCACCGCCGAGCGGGTAAGTCGCATGCGTTCTGCTGCCAGCGCAAAGCTGCCAGCCTCCGCTGCTTCAACGAAAGCGCTGATGCCGTTCATTCGATCACTCATAATATTGGTTCCCATTACGCTACATACTGATTAATTATTTACACCACTGCGGACACTTCGGCTCCTATATGATAGCAGCCAATGTCGACGTGAGTGGATCGACAACTTGGATCGCTTCGTCGCCAATCTTCCCAAGCACCGAGATTTTTAACTACATAGGAGAAACAAATGCAGGCTTACCACATCAAGGCAGGACAACAGATTGCCGGGTTGGAACAGGTTAAACGCAGTGTTTCTGCCCCTGCTGCACACGAAGTGCACATTCGCATCCACGCTGTATCGCTCAATTATCGCGATTTGATGGTAGCGGACGGCAGATATCTCAGCACAGGTGATGCCCCGGTGGTTCCCTGCTCCGATGGCGCAGGTGAGGTCCTGGCTGTGGGTAATGAAGTTACGCCCTTTCGTATCGGTGACCGTGTCGCAGCATCGTTTTTCCCGGATTGGATCAATGGCGCACCGACGCCGAAAAACACCGCAAGTGCACTTGGAGCTACCGCAGACGGTATGCTGGCCGAAGAAGTAGTTTTACATGAAGATGCCCTGATCTCGATACCAACGCATCTCTCCTATGTTGAGGCCGCCACCATACCTTGCGCCGGGGTCACTGCATGGAATTCACTGTTCGTCGAAGGTGGCCTTGGGGCTGGGGATAGCGTGCTGCTGCTGGGCACCGGAGGCGTGTCAATCTGGGCTCTGCAATTAGCCAAAGCCGCGGGTCTGCGCACAATCATTACGTCATCCAGCGATAACAAACTGGAGCGTGCACGCGGCCTCGGTGCGAGCGCGACAATCAACTACAAGAATACGCCCGAATGGCAGAACGAGGTTTTGCGGCTGACTGACGGGCGAGGTGTAGATCTTGTGCTGGAAGTCGGCGGCCAAGACACGTTGACGCGTTCAATCGCGAGCGCCAAGATGGGTGGTACGGTTGCCATCATCGGCGGTGTCAGCGGTTTCGGCTTCGGCGGCGAACTCAGTCCTTTCGCGCTGATCGGTGGCGCGAAACGCTTGTCAGGCATCTTCGTCGGCAGCCGCAGCATGTTCGAAGATCTCAACAGGTTTTTAAGCGTGGTCGAATTGCATCCTGTCATTGATCGTGTCTATCCTTTCCGGCAGGCACGCGAAGCCTATGAACATCTGAAAAGGGCAGGCCACTTTGGCAAGGTTGTTATTGAAGTAAGTTAATAAAATGAAGAAAACAAGGCGAGTACTATGTGCTACCTAAAAATAGGCAACACCGGTTTCGACGTCTCAGACACCAACTGCGTCTTTGCCGCTCAACGATCTTCGCGTTGAATGTTGAAAGCTGGTACCGCATGACAGTGGCCAGCAATAAGAAAGCCTGGGGCGAAGCCAAGCCGGTCCGACACTGGATTCAGGTCTCAGGCCGCGTTTCTTTGAGCAACGCACGAATGATCTGCATTACGCGGGCAATGGGCGCTGACATCAGGGATCTCGAGCATTTGCAGACAAAACTTCAGGTCGCGAACCAGGGCCGGATGGGTGTCTTGCAGACTCGAAGGAAATACAAAACAAATGGTGTCTGGACAGGCAGCACAGGTTCCGCAGGGCTGCTGCGCCTCCTTCTTGCCCTGCCGATGCACGTCCACAATCCCCATTAGCCGGTAAATCCAGTTCGAAGGACGAACCCTTCGTTTCCCGGGACCAAACGCCACGAACGCCGTTTCAATTGTCATCGCGAATTACCGTGTGTTGAGCGGCCACGCGCTCTCGCGATGAATGAAATAGCAATCCGCGTGCCACTAATGCAACGCATGTTAAATCAATAAGTTGCGAAGACTTACGCCGGATTCTTAGTATGTTTGTGCACCACAGTCAGGAATGCGCCGATGACTTTGCGCAAAGGTGGTGCAACTTGCAACATATGGGTAACCGCGCTGTTCTCGGCAAACAGAGATACTTGCTCAAAGAGTTGGTCGCGCCGGCTTAGCGGTTCCGCCCTGCGCTCGTCATATGAACGTCTACTTCGTTGGCGGCGGTTGTTCAAACATCCGAACTTCCAGATAACGGATATTGTTAAATCTTTTAAGGGTACTTCCACATTAAAATACGATCATCGCAACAAGGCCGGCAACAATGCCAGCAAGTACAACGCTGGCGGCGATCACGAGGCGGGTTCGCAGGTCGAAGACGCGGCCGAGCATGGCCAGTGAAGGCAGACTGACCGCAGGCAGCGTCATGATCAGCGCTCCTGCAGGGCCGACGCCCATGCCCAATGCAAACATCGCCTGCACAATGGGTACTTCTCCTGCAGTGGGGATGACAAACAGTGTGCCAGCGAGCGCCATCGCTATGATCCAGCCGATTCCATCATGGACACCAAGCGCCGGGAAAAGCCACGCCCTGGTAGCGCCAAGCAGGAGAACAAGTACAAGATATTCGGGCACGAGTCTGATTGTGAGGGTAAAAAACTCCTGCACCCAGCGAGTCACAAAGCCGCCTTTTGGAGTCCGAACATCAGGGAGTAAACCCTGCTCGAGGGTAACTGTTTCGTGCGGCCCGCCAAAACGCTCTGCCAAATAGGCAACACCAAACACCATCGCAATGCCGAATGCAATCCTGAAGAGGGTCCAACCCCATCCCAACACGAACCCCATGAACACCAAAGTCGCTGGGTTCAGCACCGGATTCGCCACCCACCAGGACACCACGCTGCCGATCGATGCACGGCTTTGCCGCATGCCAACCGCCACAGGCGCGGCGCAACAGGTGCACATCATGCAGGGAATAGCAAAAAGGCTGCCCAAGGCAACGCTCCTGATGCCCAGGCGGCCAAGCATTGCATTTACCCACTGCGCCGGCAAAAGCACCTTGATGCCCGAACCCAGAATAAGACCCAGAATAAGGGCCTGCCAGATCGCCTTGCCATAGGCAATGGCGTAGTCTGCTGCCGTGTTCCATGATGCCGGCGGTGCAGAGGCAGATTTCCCCGAAAGAATCGAATCGCCTATGGCGTGATGGCTCTGCGCAAGGAATGCCTTGGCGTAATAGGGAGCCCATTTGACATAGGCGAACCCGATAATGGCCACAATGGCAAAAATCATCACTCGGGTAAAAGGAGGTGGGGATTTTTCGTCCAATCCGGCTTGCATGGAAAGCTCCTTGCATTAAGTTGCCATTGGCTGCTACGGCCCTGCCCCGAAATTCCTGATCACCTTGACGGGCGGCGGGATTTGATCGACCGCTCCTGGCTGATTGTACCCATCCAGCGCGCCCTCCGAAAGTGTCAGTCCGCGACTCGGCGACCCATCCAGACCTCTGTCATCCGCATAAGGAATCCGACATGAAATCGAATATTTTCAATGCCATCCATGGCACTTTATTGCCGGGTTTATCTATCCAAGATGCCGTCCGTCCGAAAGTATCATCCGCTCCAGCAAGCCTGCTTGATGCCAGCTGGCTGCTGTGTGTAGTCTCATTAGATCATATCGTTCGAACAAATCGGGCGCATTGCTACCCAAGGCTATCAGGAAAACCATGAAAAAAATTATTGCAGTCTTCTGCGCGATTCTCCTATCGGCCCTGTCTGCGCCCGCCAGCGCCGCGACCTGTCCGCCCGAAGGGCGGGGCGGAGACCCGATCGCAAATCGCCTGCAGAACCGCGAGAAAGTTCCCCGCAGCTACCAGGAAATTGATATTTCCACCTTTAAAAATCAATTTTCACCTGATCTCGATACAGCAGCGACCCGCGACCAGTTTACTCCGGCACAGATCGACTACATCGCACCTCGCGAAAAGCGTGCTATCGCACTTACAGGTTATCTCCTCATGACGCAACGTGGTCCGCGGTCGGCTGCCAACTGCAGCGCTCTCCTGCGACGCAACATTGTTATCTGGATTTCGACGGTGCCGGAAATTCATCCGCATCAGGCGAAATTGCTGCGGGCGCAGTCAGTTGTTGCGAATCTGACGCCCTCGGGACAAGCGCAGCATGCTGATTGGCGGCTCGACCGGCTCGAAAAGCTCGCAAGGCAGGGTAGCCAGGTACGCGTTTCCGGTTGGGCGTACTATGACGCTTCCGGTCTTAATGCGCTCGGCAAGACCCAGGCTACGCTATGGGAGATCCATCCGATCACCCGCATTGAAATATGGAAAAATGGTGGCTGGGAAGTGCTTACACCCTGAGTCATGCCCTTTCGGGCGCGTGTTACGTAACACCGATTGAACCTGCGCAAGCCGGAAAATTATGCGCAATCAGCTGAAAATCAGCGGCGTAATATCGGGGTCAGTTCCCATGGCAAGAACTCCATGGGCTCCCTGTTTTGCTGGATCCGGCAGTCGGATTGTGCGGTCAGGGGTTTCGTTTTTCGTAGATCCGCCGTGTCTGTGCGTGCCGAAATTCGGCTGCAGACAGGACGCGAGCAACAGCGATGGCGCGGCGAGACTCATCGAAGTCCGCAAGTGATTTCATCGCAGTGCGCTCCTGAGGACCATTGAGCCGTAATGCGCAGCGCAGTAGCGCAGCCGCCCGAAAAATCCGGCGTGGCCATGTCTGCCGGAAGCATGCCGATACTGTCAATGATCTACGGAGTCTTCCGGTATAGGCCAGTGTCCGTGATCCGGACGCGGCTCCCCGCTGATGCCGCGCGCCCTATTTGCGGATGTAAAAGCGGTATACCGAGTGCGCATCTTCGGTAATTCCGAGCAGTCGATAGCGCGTTGTTTTGATCCAGGTGTTTACCTCGCTCACCGCTACCCTGCAGTTGCTGATGAGTTTGAGAGTTTGTCCAGGCTGCATTTGCAGCAAAGCTCTGCCTGCCTCAATTACTGGCGTCGGGCAGCGGAAGTTCGAGATGTCGAGCACGTGGTCGATCTTCCACGGATCGCCCTTCAGGATGTAATAGCTGCCGGTGTCGCCTGCGCCGTGGTCAATCTTGAGGATCTGGTTGTTGGTGTGTTGTGCCCAAACAAACAGGTCAACTTCCAGGCTAGGGTAGTCGCAAGTTAAAAGCAGGATCTGTCCCGCGACCAGACTGGATAATGCCTTTTTGACCGCCGGCAATGGTCCTGGCGAGCTTATACCTGTGAGTTCAAGCGTCGTTGCGTATGTGATGTCGCTGGCGTCCGTCGATCGGGCAATCGTATTGGGATTCATTGTCGCCTCGCAGTCCATAGGGGGTGATTGCTGAAGATTTTGCAATGTCCGTGCCAGGCGTTGAATCGGTTGACGGTTTGGGTATTTTCACCCTGCTGATTGGTTGCTACTGCTCGCCATGGTGGTGGTTGGCAATTTGCGTCAGGCGGTGAGCCCGGACCTGCCGGAAATGACCGGCGGTACGCCCATCCGGCCGCCAACCAATTAACCACGGATCGACAAGGGGAAATATACTAATCTCTTTATAAACGTATACTTACAATGCGTTCCCTACATCCTGATTCAGTCTGCGCCAGACTCAGGGAGGGCGGGTCGAATGCATCGGCATCATCCGGCAGCACTGGCACGAATCTTGAACCATGTTTCCGTAACCTACCGGGTGGATAATAAAAAAGCCGATGACGCAGACAATTTTGTTGCTAGACGATGAGACCGACAACATAGTTCTCATGGAAGAGACCTTGAAGCGCAAGCTCCCGGGAGTGTCGACCGTCGGTTTTACCTCGCCGCGCGAGGCCTTGGCCTGGTGCGCAGGACAAGAGCCTGACCTGTGTCTTATTGACTATAAAATGCCCGAAATGAGCGGCGTCGAATTCCTCATGCGGGTGCGCCAGAATCCGGCTTTCCATGGAATCCCGATGGTAATGATAACCGGGATGTCTCGCGAAGACGTCCAGCAGGTTGCGCTCGTGAGCGGTGCTACCGAGTTCCTTAACAAGCCTATCAATCCGGTCGATATGGCGGCGCGCTGCCAGAATCTGTTAAAGATTCGCCAAACGCTGTGCGACCGGCGTCCGCAAGCCGAAAGACTCGGCAACGATGTATCGCAGGCGGTCCATGGCATCGCCCTGCGCGAGCAGGAAATCATTATTGGCCGGCTGGTGCGCTTCAGTGAGGCGCGTGATGAAGAGACCGGCAGTCATATGCGCCGCATGGCCTTCCTTTCCCAGATGATCGCGCGCGAGATCGGTGAGGACCGCGAGTTCTGCGACATGTTGCTGCAGGCCGCGCCCATGCACGATATCGGCAAAGTCGGCATTCCGGACAGAATATTGCTTAAACGCGGTCCGCTCGACCCGGCTGAATGGGAGGTTATGAAGACCCACGCGATAATTGGCTACGATGTGCTGAAGGACAGTGACTCTGTTTTGCTCAGAATGGGTGCTGAAATCGCCCGTTCACACCATGAGAAATTCGATGGCACCGGCTATCCTCTGGGCCTTAAAGGTGAATCGATTCCCGTGGTTGGTCGTATCGTCGCCGTTGCCGATGTTTTCGACGCGCTCGTCAACGAACGCCCCTACAAGAAAGCCTGGGTCCCGGGGGACGCGTTTGATCTCCTGCGCCGCGAAAGCGGTAGGCACTTCGATCCGGTGTGCGTTGAGGCAATGTTGAAGCACATCGGCGAAGTTATGGACATCCAGACCGCTTTCAGTGAACCCTCCCGGGACCCCGACGCAGACCTGCATTATCGCCCGCAGCGCGAAGTGGCTACGCGCTAGTTCCCGGTCCCGGCGATCAATCGTGGTGAACCTCGGTCTTTTTCGCAGGCGCATTGCGTGTCTCGATTCCCTGCTTCGCGGCAAAGGAATCCGCGCAGAAAATCAGTAGTCAACTCCGGGTGAGTGACGGCCAATCCATGGCCTGCGTCCGGCACAATCCGGCAACCAGGCACTTGCGGCGGGCGCATGACGTTGTCTTGCGAACCATGCAGGGCATAGACCGGGCATATGGGCGGATCTGGGGGAAGGTATGAGGATGCAAGCCGCATTCCGTTAACGATCATCTCGCGCGGTGTTTGCGCGAGCATTAAACGTGCAAGTTCCATCTGCGACCTGGTAAGCGGTCCGAACACGGTCTTCAGGAAGACCCTTGAAGTTAGCAGGGCGAGAAAGGCGCTGCCGGGTATCAGGGCTGAAATGTGAGTGAGCCGGCTTGCACGCGAAAAGATCGTGGCAGATGAAGCAGCGCTCGCAATAAGAACGAGACCAGCAACAGGGCGCTCGCGCGCTATCGCCGATGCAACCAGTCCGCCGAAGGAGCAGCCGCCGATGTAGTCGCTTGCGATAATGTTAGACGCATCCGCGACACGGCGGGCATATTGCTCCATGGATTCGGTTCTTGAAGGAACCGCAAGAGATGGTGTTTCCAGTGCTCTGCAGGGGTAGCCGATCCCGGAAAACATGCGTCCATCAGCACCAAGCCCCGGAAACAGGATGAGCCGTGACGCTGCCATGCGGCCGGGCTCAGGGCGCCGGGGCCGAAACCTTGTTGGCGCCGGTTGTCGCAGGGGGCGAGCCGTGCACGAAGTTGTACCAGATAAAACCCAGACGCTCACGCAAGGCAGTGCTGCTTATTTCCATGCCCTCGGCCGACGGCAGGTAACCAAGGATACCCGTGTACTTCTGACCAAGCGTGACAAAGCCGGTCGGAGCCGGGGTGACCTCTATGCCATTGGATTCAAACGACCAGGTAGCGCGCCGCATATGCCAGGCGTTGGTCACAAGATATACATGCCCGATCCCGGCCGCAGTCAGAACATCGTGGCAGTAACGCGCATTTTCCCAGGTGGTACGGGACTTGCCTTCGACCCATTTGACCTGGGCGTGGAAGTCTTCTGTAAGGCTTTTTTTCATGAGGCTCGCCTCGGAGGATGCATCATTGAATGGTGATCCCCCGCTTACCAGGATCGGTAAGCCGGTGCTGCGTTGCAGCCAGGCAGCGTAGCGCAGCCGCACCAGGTCGGTCGGGCCGACTGTGTCGCCACCGTATTCCGGGGCATCCGCATAACGTCCGGCCCCGAGCACAACGATTGCCCCGACGTCTTTATCAGCCTGCTTGATCGACGGGTCTATGGGCGATGCGTATGATTCAAGCGGAAGCATGAGCTGGTGACCGGTCATGGGCAGCGCCAGGGCGATGAGGCCAGCGGTGCTGAGGCCGAGAATCGCAGCTCCCACCCACGACCACTTTACATGCATCACAAAGCCGAAAACACTGATCAGAATGATCAGACCCGGCGGAATCAGGAACAGACTGACGATATCGGACCAAGGCGGCCCGTTCATGTTCCGTGCGCCTGCTGTTCGGCGTGGTAGGAGGATCGCACGAGTGGTCCGCTTGCAACATTGCGGAATCCCATGTTGCGCCCGACTTTGCCGAAGTGGTCGAACTCCTCCGGAGTCACATAGCGTCGCACCGGCAGGTGGTGGTCGCGGCTCGGCTGCAGATACTGACCGATTGTCAGCAGTTCGCAGCCGTTAGTGCGCAGGTCATGCATCGTTTCTTCAATCTCCTCATTCGACTCGCCCAGGCCTACCATGAGACCTGACTTGGTTGGCACTGCTGGATGGCGTTCCTTGAATTTTCTCAGAAGCTCAAGCGAGTGGAGGTAGTCAGCGCCCGGGCGTACGGCCTTGTACAGACGCGGCACCGTCTCCAGGTTGTGATTAAATACGTCGGGTGGCGCATGGTCGAGTATCTCGATCGCCTTTTCCATGCGTCCGCGAAAATCCGGTACCAGGATTTCGATGGAAATCTCCGGGTTCCGCGCGCGCAAAGCTTCAATGCAGGCGACGAAGTGGCCAGCGCCGCCGTCGCGCAGGTCGTCCCGGTCCACCGAGGTGACGACCACGAAACGCAAGCCCATGGCAGCTACGGTGCGCGCCAGGTTCGGCGGCTCCTGCAGGTCAAGTGGTTGCGGATGGCCGTGGGCAACGTCGCAAAACGGACAGCGGCGTGTACAGATGTTGCCCATGATCATGAAGGTCGCTGTACCGTGGCCGAAGCATTCGCCGATATTCGGACACGCCGCCTCCTCACAGACCGTGTGTAAATGGTTTGTGCGCAATATTGCTTTCAGGCGAACTACTTCGGGTGTGTTGGGCGACGGCGCGCGCAGCCAGCGCGGCTTCGGCAGGCGTTCCGTCGTCGGTGTGATCTTTATCGGAATGCGGGCCGTTTTGGACGCGCCCTTAAGCGGATTCGGCTTCGATCCGTGGATTTCCGTGTCGTCGGCGCTCAGTTTTTCAGGATCCATCGCGGGTCTTCGGGAGCCCATGGCTGACGCGCATTGTAACCCAAATTCGTGCGAAGTGCGTCCAGAAGCAGAGTTTCGACGGCGACGGCATCGGCGCCCGGGGCAAGATCGACCAGCTGGGTGACTTTAAGCCCCGGATAGCCGCAGGGGTCGATGCCGGAGAACGGGTCGAGGTCCATATCCATGTTAAGAGCAACGCCATGGTAGCTGGCACCGCGCCGGATGCGCAGGCCGAGCTGGGCGATCTTGCGGTCGCCGACGTACACTCCAGGCGCACGAGTGTGGCGCTCCCCAGTTACACCGTAGTGCGCAAGAACGTCGATTACCGCCTGCTCGAGTGCCGCAACAAGCTTTTTTGGTCCCCAACCGCGGCGATGCAAGTCGAGGAGAATGTAGGCAACCAGTTGGCCCGGTCCGTGGTAGGTCACATCCCCCCCACGATCCGTCTGTATTACGGGAATGCCGCGCGTATCGGCAATATCTCCGTGCTTGGCATTGAATCCCAGGGTATACACCGGCGGATGCTGCAGCAACCATATCTCGTCAGCATCAGCCGGCGTGCGCCGCTCGGTGAAGGCGCGCATGGCAGTCCAGGTACCAAGATAGTCCGCAAGCCCGAGATGGCGGATGACAAGTGCGCCGGGCAGAACATCCGTCGGCGCGATATCTGAGCGTGTGCCGTCTCGCCCGTGCCGCATGACTAGAGTGCGAACAGAACATCTTTACAAGCGGAAAGATCCCGGTAGATCGCGTCGAGTTGCGAGTAGCTCTGTGCAGTAATCGTCAGGGTGAGCGCGATATACTTTTGGCCCCGGCTCGGGCGGCTTGTGACCGCATGCAGGTCCTGCGGCTCGATATGCCGGGTAACGATATTCTGGACCAATGCCTCGAAACGGACACTGTGCCGGCCCATGGCCTTGATGTCGAATTTGCAGGGAAAAACGAAGGCTCCACGGGACGCGTTTACAGTCCGGCCATTGCCACCGTTTCCACGACCTGCAATATTCATTCGACTTCTCCTTTGCGGAATGCCTGCTTGTAGTCCTGGTACAACGCCTGCATGCGCGTGTGCACCGGTCCCGGTTTGCCAGAATTGACACTTCGATCATCAATACGCACGATTGGCAGGATTTCCTTGGTGGAGCTTGTCATCCACACTTCGTCGGCAGTAAATATCTCTTCCTGGCCAATGGCCCTTTCGGCGCAGCTGATGTTATGGTGACGTGCGAGCTCTATTACAAGATCGCGTGTAATCCCAGGCAGAATGAAGGGACCCTTGGGTGGGGTAATCAGAACGCCGCCTGAAACTATAAAGATATTGCTTGCCGCGCCTTCGCTGACAAGGCCGTCGCGCACGAGTATTGCTTCCGCACATCCGCGTTCGACCGCCATTTGCCGCATCAATACGTTGGAAAGCAGGGCGATCGCCTTGATGTCGCAACGCAACCAGCGAATATCCGGGACCGTGATTGCGGTTACTCCTGAACGGATTTGATCCGCTGACGGATACTTGAGAGGCTGGGCATAGGCGAACACGGTGGGGGAAGTGCTGGCCGGAAATGAATGATCACGAGGTGCAACGCCACGCGTCACCTGCAGGTAAATCGACTGGTCAGCGTCAGCGTATTCCTGCGTCAGACGATCGAATACGCCTGACCATCCTTCTGACGTCAGCGGATTCGCGAGTCGGATGGCCGAGAGGCTCGCGTCAAGGCGCTGCAGGTGGTGGGCCAGACGAAACGCCCGCCCCCCGTAAACCGGGATAACTTCGTACACGCCGTCACCGAACACAAAGCCGCGGTCAAAGACTGAAATCCGTGCCGCTTCGGATGGCAGGAATTCGCCGTTCAGGTAGACGCGCTTGGGAAGCATATTGATCCTTTCCGATGCGAAGATATTACCGATGCAATGCCGGCAAAAATCCGTGCTTTTCCGGCCCGTAAACTTTTCTGCTTTGATCGCCTCCTATTGTACTTCAGGCGCGGTAAATCCGGGGTCAGTTACTCCACGAAACCAAAGGCGCAGATGGTCACGTGTGCGCTCCAGCAGATTTCCCGAACCAACATCCCTTAGAGCCACGAGCGGGTATTGTCCAAGCGGTGCCTGGTCGAAACTAAGCGTCACAGTTCCGACATCCTGGCCGCGTTGAATCGGCGCGACCTCCGTGTGTGACACCGTAATCTGTGTTTTGAGCCTGTCCAGGGTACCGCGAGGAATGGTGATATACAGGTCGTGCCCGATTCCGGCAGGCAGCACATCGCTGCTGCCCATCCACACGTGCAGGTTCAGTGCTGGCTCGAGCGTCTGATAGAGAAGGCGGGTTTCGAAGTTCTGGAAACCGAAATCGAGCAGTTTCTTCCCGGCCGCGGTGCGTGCCTTTGTGTTGTCAGTACCCAGCACAGTTACAACAAGACGCATGCCATCGCGCATTCCTGACGCAACGAGGCAGTAGCCCGCAGCGTGAGTGTAACCCGTCTTCATTCCGTCTACGCCCTGCTCGCGCCATAGCAGGGTGTTCCGGTTGTACTGGGTGATTCCGTCGTAGCTGAATTCCTTCTGTGCATCCCAGCGCGAGTAGTATTCGGGGAAGTCGCGAATAATGGCGCGCGCGATCACACTCAGATCGCGCGCAGTCGAATAATGGTCCGGGTGCGGCAGACCTGTGGCGTCGGAGTAATGCGTATTGCTCATCCCGAGTTTCGCAGCCTGCGCGTTCATGAGCGTTACGAAACGCTGTTCGCTGCCGGCGACGTGCTCGGCGAGCGCAATTGCCGCGTCATTGCCCGATTCGATGAGCATCCCCTTGATCAGGTTCCTGGCCGTTACTACTGTGTTCGCGCGGATGAACATGCGTGACCCCGGCATCTGCCAGGCTTTCCTGCTGACAGAGATTTCGTCATCGAGCTTGAGCTGCCCGGCGCGCAATTCCTTGAATACGAGATATGCCGTCATCAGTTTCGTGAGACTGGCTGGCGGAAGTCTTTCGTCGGGATTGTGTTCAGCGAGTACCTCACCGCTGTTGTAGTCGACGAGATACCATGATTTCGCCGGTACCGACGGGCCGGCGATTTGCCAGGGTTCGGCCCCGGCGACGGATGTGCAAAGCAGAAACGCTGCAAACGAACAGATGACACTTTTCATGCTCGGATTTCCCCGAAATCTGTTTGGCCGTAACACTGTCTTGATAGCTGTTGTTTCTGCGTCTGTTTATTCCACGACGACATAGGCATTGCGGATTCCGTATGCAGCAATGCGCTGCGCAAGTTTGTCGCTTTCCGCGACATTCGCAAGAGGGCCGATGCGTACCCGGTATAGAGACGCAGCGGACACCTGTTCCACTGACACCTGTGTGAAGTCGGCCTGCTCGAGTCGAGAACGCAGGGTCTCTGCGTTATCCTTGCTTGCAAATGCGCCGACCTGAAGGTAGAGCCTGGGAGAATCCGCCTGATTCCCGGAGACGGGCGCGGCGACTTCTGCCTTGGCGGTTGTGGTCTGCGGTTCGGTTTCCCCCGGGGCCAGTCCGTCGACTTCGACAATGCCGGTGCCGGTGCCGAGGATGCCAAGTTTCGCCGCCGCCGCATACGACAGATCGATCAGTCTGTTTTCAAGGAACGGACCGCGGTCATTTACGCGCACTATTACCGAGCGGCCATTGTTCAGATTCCGTACGCGCGCATAACTCGGTAGCGGCAGGGTCTTGTGCGCCGCAGTCATCGCATACATGTCGTAGTGTTCGCCGTCCGAAGTGAACTTGCCATGAAACTTTCGGCCGTACCAGGAAGCGATGCCGCGTTCATGGTATCCGGCCGCATCCTTGAGCGGATAGTAGGTCTTGTTGAATACTGTATACGGCCGGTTGCCTTTGGCGCTCAGGGGTTCGGGTTTGGGGACCGCGTCAGGGATATTTGATACATCTTTGAGTGCGACCCTTCCCGGACCATCGTCTTCGTAATATCCGCCATTGTGCGGAAGCGTGCTGCACGCGGTTTCAAGCAGAAGCAGGACCAGCAATGAAAGGCGGCGAAAAGAGGTCGTCATGCTCCTCCTTCTTCGAGGTACTGTCTGGAGATCAGGCGGGCGAGGTTGTATATGACCATCGCATAGCGCGTGCTTGAATTGTAGCTCGTTATGACGAAAAAGTTGTGGTAGCACAAGCGCAGTGCCGGCCCGTCCTCGTTTTCGAGCGATACCGGCGTTGCGAGATCAGCCGCATTGACAGTTCGCAGGCGCGCCACGATGTATTTCGCCTGGCCGCCAATGGCAGTCTTCGGTTCTCTTTCGCCAGCGTCACTCCAGAAGTACATGCGGTTATCGCGTGCGGCGCCATCGCATACTGATCTTTCCCGCCGCCAGCCGTGTTCCGCAAGGAAATTTGCAACGCTGCCAATGGCATCGACGCTGCTATGCAGAATGTCACGCCGGTGATCTCCGTCGAAGTCGATGGCATAGCGGCGGTAGCTGCTCGGCATGAACTGAGGCGCGCCAATTGCGCCGGCGTATGAACCCTTGATGCTCAGCGGGTCGACGTGCAACTCCTGCGCCAGCAGCAGGTATTGTTCGAGCTGACTGCGGAAATAGCTGCTGCGCTGCGGGTATCCGAGCATAAGCGTCGTGAGCGCGTCGAGAATACGGAACCGTCCGATATTCTGCCCATAATGCGTTTCGACGCCTAGGATTGCGACGATGATCTGCGGATCGACGCCATACTGCGCCTGCGCTTTGGTCAGCGCCTGCGCATTCGCTTTCCAGTAACTGACCCCGGTGCTTATCATCTCCGGCGTCACGAAAATCTTTTCGTATTGATACCAGGGAAGGTTTTCCTTGGGTCTGTTTATCGCGTCGATTATCTCCGGCTGCAGTTCAACCTGCCCGAAAAGCCGGTCGAGCTCCGACACCGAAAATCCGTGTTTGGCAGCCATGTCGTCGACGAAAGCCTTGAGCTTTGGGGAATCGTGCACGTCCAAGGCGCGGACAGGGGTCGATAAGCCAAGGCAGGCGGCCAACAGGATCAGGCAGGGTAACGTAACTTGCGGCACGCCTGGGCTTCGCGTCCGGTATTCCTTGGAGATTGATGGCATTACTGTGACACGATTTTCCTGTGCGTGTGGATGCTCATGAGCATTCCGAATGCCGCCATCAGCGTCACGGTCGCAGTACCGCCGTAGCTGATCAGAGGCAATGGAACCCCAACCACAGGTAATATCCCGCTAACCATGCCGATATTGACGAAAAAGTAGGTAAAGAAGGTAAGCGCAAGACCGCCTGCAAGCAGTCGATTGTAAGTTTCCTGCGCGTAAAACGCGATCAGCAGGCTGCGCCCGATGACGAACAGATACAGACCAAACAGCATCATGATGCCGAGAAGGCCGAATTCCTCCGCGAACACGGCAAAAATGAAGTCTGTGGAACTTTCCGGAAGGAAATCAAGGTGAGCCTGGCTGCTGTTGAGCCAGCCCTTGCCGAAAATGCCGCCGGATCCGACTGCGATCATCGACTGTATCGTGTGGTAGCCGGAACCGAGTGGATCGGATGCCGGGTCCAGGAGCGTGACGATGCGCTGGCGCTGGTAGTCGTGAAGATGTGACCACAGAAGCGGAACCGCCAGACTGGCCAGGATAAGGACAGCTATGATGCTGCGCCAGCTTATGCCTGCCAGAAAAAGGACTGCCAGGGCTGATCCCAGGATGAGAACAGCTGTGCCGAGATCGGGCTGTTTGGCGATAAGCAAAATGGGCATGAGGGCGATCACTCCGCCGAGCGCCATGTATCGTGTTTTAGGAGGGAGCGAATCGCGAGCAAAAAACCAGGCCAGCATCATGGGCATGCCGAGCTTCATGATTTCCGCAGGCTGGAAACTCATGATGCCGAGATTGAGCCAGCGTCGTGCCCCCTTCGTGACGGAGCCGAAGGCGAGAACGGCGACGAGCAGGGCCAGTCCGATCCCGAAAATGTACGGAGACCAGCGCCGCAGGGTTTCGGGCCGGATCTGGGCGACTCCAACCAGTATGGCGAAGCCGAGCGTGAGACGCAGCGCATGACGCACCATCATCATGGAGTTTTCGGCGCTGGCGCTGTACAGGATGAACAGACTGATAAACGAAAGCAGTGCCAGCCCCAGGAACAGGGGTTTATCTATGTGCCAGCGCTGCCAGTTGTTCATGTCGTCAAGATTAGAACAGAAACGCAAAGGCGCAAAGCCCGGTAGCCTGGCCAGTGAGACGGTGCCAAAGGATCGTTTGCTGCATCAGTGCGCGAGCGGCGCAGCGGCGGGTGCAGCCGGTGCCACCGGCTTTTTCACAGCCGTTTTCGGGTCGCCCAGCAGATATTCATCCATGACCTTGCGCGCAATCGGTGCGGCGGCGGATCCGCCGTGGCCGCCGTTTTCCACGACGACAGCGATTGCGATGCGCGGATCATCGACCGGGGCGAAGGCAATGAACAAGGCGTGATCGCGCAGATCCTTGGCCACGAGTTTTTCATTGTATGTGGCACCCTGGGCCACGCTCTTTACCTGGGCGGTGCCGGTTTTGCCGGCAATCTTGTATGGCGCATTCCAGCCAATGTTGTAGGCGGTACCTTTGGACGTATTGACGACGTCCGTGAGGTTATGAATCATCGTTTCGAGGTCATTCATGTTGCGCAGTGCCAGCGTCGGGCCGGGTACCGGTGCGACTAGAGACACATCCTTGGTTGTAGGATCTTCGATTGCATGTACCAGCCTTGGCTGGTAGCCAATGCCGTGGTTGGCGATCATGGCTGTGGCCATCGCCAGCTGCAGCGGCGTAACCAGTGTTGCTCCCTGGCCGATCCCCATGATGACGGTTTCACCCGGGTACCATGGCAAACCGCGTGCCGCCTTCCAGGCAGGCGAAGGCACCAGACCTGGCGATTCGCCCGGGATGTCAATCCCGGTTTTGGAGCCAAATCCGAATTCACTGAGAATGCTGTCGACGCGGTCGATCCCGAGGTCCACTGCCAGGTGGTAAAAATACACGTCGCACGAACCTACCACGGCGTCGTGCAAATTGACGATACCGTGACCTGCCTTTCGCCAGCACCGATACCGGTGAATGCTGCCGGGGAGACTGAACCATCCGGGACACAGGACAGTCTTGTTCGGGTCAACGCCATATTCCAGGGCGCCTGTGCCCAGAAATGCCTTGATGGTCGAACCCGGCGCATAACGTCCGTCAAGGGCGCGATTGAGCAGAGGGCTGTCCGGATCATCTACCAGAGCCTTGTATGCATTGGTGTCGATCCCGTTGACGAACGGATTCGGGTCATAGCCTGGTGTGCTGACCAATTTCCGCCCCCCCCCGGGCGTTGGGGGCAGTGGTTCCACACCCCCCCAGGTGTGGCACAGGGGCAGGTGGGGGGGGGGGCTCCGGCGG
>VFSW01000562.1_pt1 | contig 54936 bp, 42 predicted proteins | sample 5358111 | NCBI WGS metagenome assembly VFSW01 (sample SAMN11554181, study PRJNA540505) | mine drainage metagenome | isolation source: sediment from site ElyBrook_90M | place: USA: Ely Copper Mine, Vershire, VT | collected 2017
CCCCACCCTTGCGCCGCCAATTCGTGCAACAGATGCGGCCAGCGCACGCCCGCGTCGGCCACCAACAGTGCTGTCTTGCTATCCTGTTCCTCTAGTGTATACTCATTAAGACCAACCCGTGCCACAATGCCACGCACACCCGCGTCGGCACACAGCACATTGGTGCCACTCCCAATAATCAGCAGCGGCCAATGCTGTTCCGCACACATGTTGACAAGACCAATCAAGTCTTTGCGTGTCGTCAGCGAAACCCAGAGATCAGCCGGCCCTCCTACGCCAAAGGCACAATGACGTGCCAGCGACTCATGTTTATACACGCGTCCCTGAAAGTGAGGGTGTAGCATAGCATACGCTATTTCACTATCAAATTTCATTCTTTTCTCCTTTCGTTTCGCGCTCTCACAAACATGGCTTCTCTCTTTTCAACACCCTCTCTGCATGCGACACGGACGCACGCAATCAATAGGTTGTAGAATGGATAGAAACAGATGTAGATGCGGGCATCTGGACATTTCCTACCGCACGATTTGCGAACATGCCTGACAGAGCAGAAACATTTTCTGCCGGATGGATCAGCAGCAGCGGAAGGCGGGTCATGCGCAACATACGTTCAGTAACACTGCCAATCATCTGATGCCGTCCACCGCGTCCATGCGTTGCCATAGCTAAGAGATCATACCCCTCAAAGATATTCTCATTGTCCATATACTCGTCGTAGGCGTGCTGCTCAGTAACGCTTAATAACGCTTCTGTTGCATCTTCACCAAACAAGAATGACCATGCGAATGTGAGCGGCAAATGCATGAGCGGCCCCTTGCTCAAACGGGTAACTAGCTCACTCAAATAGGCTTGGGCTGCGTGCAAAATATATTTACGCTCTTCATTCTCTCCATGCTGCGCATACCCATAATCGATGGGTGGCAAATTGACCACATGAACTAGACTCACCACCGCCTGTCCATCGTTGGTGAGGGCAGCCGCCAGCACTGCCGCTGGTTCAATAGCACGCTCGGCCTGTAGAGAACCATCCACAGGGATCAAAACACGAAATGTGTGCAACTGCGGTTGAGGCATTGAGTGGGGAGAATCCAGATCATTGCCTAATAGAACTACTGGGAGCGTTGTTTCATGAAGCACTTTTTCCGCAACACTGCCTAATGTCCAGCGCGTAAGATGGCTTTCGCCATGACGACACAGCACGATGAGGTCTGCACGACTCGTATCGGCAACATCAAGAATAGTTGCGGCAGGTGGACCAATACGCACTTCCTGCTCGCAGGGAAGTGCGGCGAACGGCATTGAATTTGCAACTTCCCTGAGATAGGCATGCGCCGCTGCCCGTTCGACCTCCAGCATGCTCTGCATTGCCGCGGAGGGCAAGGTGGACAATTGGAGCGGATAGCGATCACGTGGGGTTGCCACCACACGCACCAGTACCACTGTGCCATCTGTCGCATGGGCAATGCGCGCCGCCACGTGAAAAGCGCGTTCTGCCTGCGCTGATCCATCTAGTGGAACAATTATTCGCTTAAACATGGCCTGCTCCTTTTTGTGGTTCTGCCAGTCCTGCCCTAAAACCTCCCCAAAATTTCCTTCCAGTGCTGGCATAAGAAGTTTTTATACCATCATCAGCATAGTTGCTCATCATCACAATTTGCCCACAAGAGTACTAAATAGCATCACAACACTGTCACATTCTCCTTTTTAGATGCCCTATGCCAGCATACCCACCCAATAGCATCCATAGAGTGCTGTGATGAGATTGTGAAAGAAGGTTTTTCCTCTGTGATATCGCTGTGAGTGAACGGGCCTATGCTAAGAGCAGAATACAACACTGAGAAAATACTTCAATAGAACGCTTCATCAACCGCGCATGGTAAAGACGATGAAAGCGGGTTTTCGGGAAGGAGATGCAGTATGTTTCAACATATTCTTGTACCACTAGATGGTTCATTGCGCGCAGAGTCCGCTCTTCCTGCCGCCGCACGTCTAGCCCGTGTTTCTGGTGGTTCAGTGATTCTTTTACGTGTGGTGACGACCGCAACCGAATATTGGCCTGCCACAGCAGCCATAGCACAGCCCAGTATTGCACAGAGCGTTGCCGATGCCGATCTGACAGGAGCCGAGCAATACCTGGCCGCCTTGAGTGTCTCGCCTGTCTTACGAGAGATTGCACTAGAAACAGTGGTTCTCTTTGGAGCGGCCGCTCCCACCATTTTGTCCGCTGCCTACTCCTATTCTGCCGATATCATCGTGATGTGCAGTCATGGTTATAGCGGGATGAAACGCTGGGTCCTGGGCAGTGTGGCAGAAAAAGTGGCTCGCCACTCGGCTATTCCAGTGTTTATCCTACACGAGGGCGGCCCTATTCCCGCTCATGCTCACCCAGACCCAACACAACCCATGCGTGCGCTGGTCACCTTAGATGGCTCGGCCTACGCAAAAGCTGCCCTCATACCTGCGGCTCAGCTAATTGCCGCGCTGGCAGGACACGGACTGGCGACGCTCCATTTGGTCAGAGTCGTCAAGACCCATGCCCACGATGAAGAAACTGAAGGTGTGCGTGAAGAACATGCACCACTCGTGCAGAAAGCAATGCATTACCTTGAAGCGACTGCCGAACACTTGCGCGAGGGATTGACAGCAACGGCAGTGGCTCATCTCAAATTACCGATCACCTGGTCAGTAACGATAGATACGGATGTGGCGGAGGGTATCCTGCATGCGGCGGAAGGTAGCGAAACCACACAGGGCACCGGGATAGCAGGACATAGCGACGTGATCGTTATGGCGACACACGGACGGGGAGGGATGCAACGCTGGGCGATGGGCAGTATCACGGAACGTGTCCTCAATACGACAAAGTTGCCGATTTTGATTGTGCGCCCACCGGAGATGACCACACCCGATCATCACGGCAAAGAGCCGTCAAAGGCAACCATGCATTAGCCCATGAGGAGTTTACAAATCATCAGCAGCATGATGGATCACGCTCCCGTGCAACCAATCCGCCAGAGCGGCGACACAAGAGCGTGATTTTTTGTGCATTGTAGGCAGATATCTCCGCTAGCTGAGTTAAGGAGCAGTTATGGACGCATTAACACTTGCCCGATGGCAATTTGCGATTACTACGGTCTACCACTTTTTCTTTGTGCCATTAACGCTTGGATTATCATGGATCGTTGCCATCATGGAAACTGCCTATGTCCGCACAGGCAACGAAACCTATAAACGCATGGCACAATTCTGGGGTCGTCTTTTCTTAATTAATTTCGCAATGGGCGTGGTCACAGGCATCGTACAAGAATTCCAATTTGGGATGAACTGGTCCAGTTATTCACGGTTCGTCGGCGATATCTTTGGTGCGCCACTCGCTATTGAGGCATTGCTGGCATTCTTCATGGAATCAACCTTCCTCGGGGTCTGGGTCTTCGGCTGGGAACACCTCTCGAAGCGCGTTCACCTGGCCGCTATCTGGTTAGTCGTTCTCGGCTCAAACCTTTCCGCGCTCTGGATTCTGATCGCGAACTCCTTCATGCAGGAGCCAGTTGGCTATACGCTGCGCAATGGACGTGCCGAAATGACCAACTTCTTCGCCCTATTGACCAATCCGAACGTGTGGGTACAGTTTCCACACGTGCTAACAGCCGGTTTGGCAACTGGCGCGTTCTTTGTGCTAGGTATCAGTGCCTATCATCTGCTGAAGAAAAAGGCCGATCATGAAATTTTCCGCCGTTCCGCCGTTATCGCAGCCGTTATCGCTGTCATTGCGAGTTTCCTGGTCGCCATTATTGGACACGTGCAGGCACAACACATGGTCCAAACACAACCAATGAAAATGGCCGCTGCCGAGGCACTCTGGAATAGTGAAAACCCTGCTTCATTCTCGATCTTTACCATTGGCAACGAGCAGAACAAGAGCGATGTCTTTACCATCCGTATTCCCAATGTCCTAACTATTCTTTCCTATAATAGCCTGACCGGCAACGTACAGGGCATCAACCAACTGCAAGCACAGTATGTCAAAGAGTATGGCCCCGGCAACTATATTCCCCCCGTTGGCATCACCTACTGGAGTTTCCGGCTGATGGTTGGCGCAGGCGTGCTGATGATCCTGCTGGCCCTGGTCACGATCTTCTTGATGATGCGCAAACGCTTTGAAACAATGGGATGGTTCCTCTGGCTCTTGCCTTTTGCGATTGCCTTGCCATATCTTGCCAACGCAACCGGCTGGATTATGACCGAGGTCGGACGCCAACCCTGGATTGTCTTTGGCCTCTTTACAACCGCCCAAGCAGTCTCGCCCACCGTCAACGCGGGTTCTGTACTCACCACATTGATCTTGTATGCAGTGGTCTACGGAGCGTTAGCCGTTGCCGATGTCTACCTGCTGGCCAAATATGCGCGGATTGACGTCACGCCGGATGTAAAAAGCGGCGATGAAGATACGACATCACTCGTTGGCGCATACTAGAAGGGAGTACACCATGGACCTCAATATTCTCTGGTTTATCCTAATCGTCATCCTGTTTACCGGTTTCTTCTTCCTGGAAGGTTTTGATTATGGCGTGGGAATGCTCCTGCCCTTCCTGGGCAAGAGCGACAACGAACGCCGCACAATTATTAACACCATCGGACCATTCTGGGATGGCAACGAGGTATGGCTGCTGACAGCTGGCGGTGCGATGTTCGCCGCTTTCCCCAATTGGTACGCGACCCTGTTTAGCGGCTTTTATCTCGCGCTGGCCTTCATGCTAATCGCACTGATCTTGCGCGGTGTTGCCTTTGAGTTTCGCAATCGCGACGAGCGACCCGCCTGGCGCAATTTCTGGGACTGGATGATCTTTATTGGCAGCTTCTTGCCTGGTTTCCTTTGGGGAGTGGCCATTGGCAATATCATCGAGGGCGTGCCCATCGATGCTCAGATGAACTATACTGGCGGTTTCTGGAATTTGCTCAACCCCTATGCGTTGCTGGGCGGAGCCGCTCTGACAACAGTTTTTCTGCTGCATGGGGCCATCTTCCTGACACTGCGTACCAAAGACGATTTGCTCGAAAAAGCCTTTAAGGCGGCAAATCGTGCATGGCTCCCTGCGGTCATTGCCGTCTTCCTCTTCGTCATCATCGGCTACTTTATCACCGATGTCTTCGTGCGTCTGGGTATAGACCCCGGCGTGGCCCCACTTGGGGCAGGCGCGGCCCTACTTGCCACTGGGTGGTTCGTCAAGAACCGCCATAGCGGATGGGCTTTTATCATGACAGCTCTCACCATCGTCTTCTCAACACTGACGATTTTCATGGGACTCTTCCCACGTGTGATGATCTCCAGTCTCAATCAAGCCTGGGACCTGACCATCTATAACGCCTCGTCCAGTCCCTATACACTCACTGTCATGTCATGGATCGCTTTGACTTTTGTGCCAATTATGCTCGTCTATCAGATCTGGAACTATTGGGTTTTCCGCCATCGCCTTAGCAGCGATGCTGCAACCCATGCGGTATAAGGTAACGAGTAATGCGCAGTCGCATCCCTTGCCCGTGCTTTATGCGCCACATGCGACTGCGCGGCATCCTCAGAAAGAAGCTCACCATGAAATTTGATCAACGACTCCTGCGCCTCATCCCGCATCTCCGCGCATATCTCTTGATGATGCTCTTGCTGGGATTACTCACAGGCAGCGTGACGCTCTTACAAGCACTGTATGTCAGTCGTATCATTCATCATGTGTTTCTGGCTGGTCAAACGCTCTCCCAACTTGTTCCACTACTTGCCACGCTCGCCATTGTCATCCTGATCCGTAGCATGCTCTCCTGGCTAAGTGAGTTGGTTGCCGGCAAAAGCGCACGCGCCGTAAAAACAAAGTTACGCCAACAGCTTTTCGCACATTTGCTGGCTTTAGGACCATCCTATACCCAGAGTGAACGCAGTGGCGAACTCGCCAATTCGCTCGTTGAGGGTATCGAGTCACTCGATGCCTACTTTAGTCAATATCTTCCACAACTCTTTTTTACACTCTTGATCCCACTCGTGATCGTGATCGCGGTTTTCTCTGTTGATCCACTCTCTGGCCTTATTCTCTTGATGACCGCTCCCTTGCTACCATTCTTCATGGCCTTAATTGGGATGATGGCCAATGCGTTGACGAAACGTCAGTGGAAACTGATGAGTCTGATGAGCGCGCATTTTCTGGATGTTTTACAAGGCATGACCACGCTGAAACTCTTTGGACGTAGCAGCAAGCAGCAAGACACCATCAGGCGCATGAGCGAACAATTTCGCACGAGTACGATGCAAGTGCTGCGCGTAGCGTTCCTCTCCTCGCTCGTACTGGAATTGGGCGCAACAATCAGTACCGCGATTATTGCTGTTGAAATTGGCTTGCGCCTGCTCTATGCACAGATGGATTTCTCACAGGCCTTTTTCGTTCTTCTGCTCGCGCCAGAGTTTTATCTGCCATTGCGCACACTTGGCACACGCTACCATGCCGCCATGAGTAGTTCGGCAGTCTCGCACCGCCTCTTCGCGATCCTCGCGACACCCGTACCAATTGGTAACAATACACCTAGTTTCAAGCAGCAGCCAGAGCCGGTTACAGCTCTCGCCGTTGAGCATCTCTTCTATACCTACAGCGACCAGCGCACTGCATTACAGGATGTCTCATTCAGCATCCCCCTTGGACAAAAGGTGGCACTCGTGGGAGCAAGCGGAGCGGGTAAAAGCACGTTGGTTCATCTGCTCATGCGCTTCATTGAACCGAACACTGGCAACATCAGCATACAGGGGCAGGCTTCGCACGCCATGTCTGCACAAACGTGGCGCACTCAGATTGCGCTCGTCTCACAACGTCCTTACCTTTTCAACCTGACAGTTGCCGAGAATATTCGCATGGGAAACCCGCAGGCAACACAGGCCGCGGTGATACAGGCAGCACAACAGGCGTGCGCACACGATTTCATTCAGGCATTGCCGCATGGCTATGACACGATAATTGGTGAACGCGCCACACGCCTAAGTGGCGGACAAGCCCAGCGAATTAGCCTTGCCCGCGCACTCCTCAAAAACGCTCCACTGCTCATTCTAGACGAAGCAACCGCGAACCTGGATAGTGCCACTGAGGCACAGGTATTGCACTCGCTTGCACACGTTATGCAGGGACGCACCACACTCGTTGTCGCTCATCGACTCGAGACAATCGCTGACGCCGATCAGATTATCGTCATGGCACAGGGGCGCATCGTTGAGACAGGGACCCACCAGACACTGCTTCAGCAACAAGGCCTCTATTACCAACTCCTCAGTGCCTATGAGCAGAAAGGTCAAGCAGCATGAAGACAGCAATGCGGGCACAGTTTGCCAGTTTCTGGCGATTGCTCAGATGGCTGATTCCGCTTAAAGGGTGGATTGCGTTAGCCGTTCTGCTTGGCTTTGCCACAATTGGCAGTGGTATTGGGCTGATGGCAACCTCCGCCTACCTTATCTCGGAAGCGGCACTGCATCCCTCAGTTGCCGCCTTGAGCGTGGCTATCGTTGGCGTGCGCTTTTTCGGCATTGCACGGGCCGTCTTTCGCTATCTGGAACGTTATGTTTCGCATCACGTCACGTTTCGTCTGCTCACGAACATCCGAGTCTGGTTCTACAGCGCATTAGAGCCACTCGCTCCCGCCCGCCTGCTACACTACCATAGTAGTAACGGCACAACAATGAGCAGTGGGAATCTGCTGAGCAGTATTATCGCAGATATCGAGACACTCCAGGATTTTTATGTGCGTGCCATTGCTCCACCGCTGGTTGCGGCTTGTAGCGCGCTCGCGCTCTGGTTCTTTCTGGGTGCATTCGATCCGCGTTTTGCCCTTGTCTTGCTCTCCTTCTATCTGGTCGCGGCCATACTCGTACCGTTATTCGTCTATGTGCTGGCACAACGGGTCGCACAACAGGTAATTACACTGCGGGCCATGCTCAGCACACTGGCGGTCGACAGCATACAAGGGATCGCTGACCTGCTAGCTTTTGGGCAAGAACAACAGCAGCAGCAACGTATGGCAACGCTACAAGAGCAGTTGAATCACATGCAGCGTGCGCATGCCTGGATAGGTGGTATGCAGAGTGCGCTCACAAGCTGGCTTATGAATATGGCAATGTGGACGATGCTACTGGTTGCTATTCCGCAAGTTCAGAGCGGTCACCTCAATGGCGTCTTGCTTGCTATGCTAGCTCTCGTCACATTGGCAAGTTTTGAGGCGGTGATGCCACTCGCTCCCGCTATGCAACACCTGGGCAGTAGTCTGGAAGCAGCACGCCGTCTTTTCACTCTCGTCGATGTCACGCCTGCGGTACATGACCCAACGACACCATCGCCACGTCCACAGCACTATGATCTCGCGATACGCAACCTACGTTTCCGCTATAATGAGCAAGAACCTTACGTCCTCGATAACTTGCAGCTGAACATTGCTGAAGGGCAAAGCCTGGCATTGCTGGGGCCAAGCGGGGCAGGCAAATCGACATTGGCCCACCTGCTTTTACGCTTCTGGGACTATACAGAGGGACAGATCACGCTCGGTGGTTATGCCCTACATGACTATACGCAAGACGATATCCATCGCCTTATGAGTGTAGTCGAGCAGGACACACACCTCTTCAATACGAGTATTCGCGAGAATATCCTGCTCGCCCGCCACGATGCCAGCGAAGCAGAACTGATCGAGGCCGCACAGCAGGCCGGACTTCATCAGTTTGTGCAAAGCTTGCCACAAGGCTACGATACACCCATCGGTGAGCAAGGTCTTCTTTTAAGTGGGGGCGAACGTCAACGTATCGCTATCGCGCGCGCCCTGCTCAAAGACGCCCCGTTCCTCATCCTGGACGAACCAACGGCCAACCTGGATGCCATCACCGAACAGGCCATTATGCACAGCCTCAAAACGCTGATGCAGCAGCGTACCACGCTCCTTATCACCCATCGTGCCGTCAATGCAACCTTCGCAGACCGCGCCATGTTTCTACAAGAGAACGAGCGCGTCGCAGTATCACCAGGCCACCTCCTGGGCTAGTCGTGCCCACGAGACAGGGCAAGATGTGGCAAACGCCCTAGTTTTTCGCCCGCCTGCTGCAATAGTTCATCTGTCTTGCAGAATGCGAAACGCACAAAGCCACGTGCAATATGTGCATGTTCAGGCGAATAAAACGACTCCGGCGGAATGCAAGCTACCCCCACCTGCTCTATCAGGTAACGTGTAAACTCCATTGGCGTTCCAGTAAAGACGGCAGTGTAGTCTGCCATGACAAAATACGTGCCCTGCGGCGCATGATAATGTAGCCCAGCGTGTTCAAGGGCCGTAAGCATGAGATGACGTTTGGTGGCATACAAAGTCTTCAGTTCCTCAAAATATGTGGTTGGCAGATTCAGGGCGTAAGCAACGGCCTCTTGTGCGGGATGGTTAACAGCAAACGTGATAAACTGATGCGCACGCGCTACACCTTCCATTAAAGCGGGAGGCCCATAGACCCAGCCAATCTTCCACCCCGTCGCATTGAAAATTTTGCCCGCGCTTCCAATCGTCACCGTGCGCTCGAACATGCCCGGCAACGTGGCTATAGGAATATGTCGCGCATCATCAAACAGAAGATGCTCGTAAACCTCGTCTGCTATGACCGTCACGTCATGCTCAATGCACAACTCCGCGATCAGCATTAACTCCTCTTGCGACAAGACGCGCCCCGTCGGGTTGTGCGGTGTATTCAGAATCAAGGCACGTGGCTTGCGACTAAAGGCCGCTCGCAGTTCGTCAGGATCAAAGGTCCAGTCGGGTGGATGTAGCGGCACATACACGGGCTGCGCATGAGCCATTACAACATTCGGCTGATACGAGTCGTAATATGGCTCGATAATAATCACCTCGTCACCTGGATCGACCAGGCCCAATACAGCCGCGAAGATCGCTTCGGTCGCACCCGCCGTGACAATCACCCCACGTGCTGGGTCAATCCCCATGCCATAAAAACGGGCCGCATGATCGGCAACGGCCTGGCGCAATGAAACTGTTCCCTGCCCTGGCGCATACTGGTTATAAGAACCCGCCTGCAATGCCTGTACCATCCGCATAATTACCGCGTGCGGCGCATCGAAATCTGGTCGTCCTTGACCCAGGTTAAGAGCCTGATAATGCTGAGCGAGTTGATTGATCTCGGTAAACACCGTCGTGCCAAAGGTCTCCACACGCTTCGCAGGTATCGACATGTCTTTCTTTTCTCCACTCGAAATACTACTATTTGTTTTGCTTTTTCCCCCACCGGTGAGTCCAACCACACCGCAAGAAAGGGAGCCGTGCTATGAGTATATCATCATGTGCTACAATGGCAGAAGGCTCTCCGTATCTAAGGAGAGCCTTCTGCCATTCTTTTTGCAAACAGAGGAGATGTTTATGACCCATCTTGATCTCACATCGGATCAGGTTCTTGCCACCACGCGCTCCGTGCGCAAACGCCTCGATCTCTCGCGACCCGTTGAGCCAGAGCTGTTGCGCGAGTGCCTCGAACTGGCTCTCCAGGCTCCAAGCGGCAGTAATAGCCAACGTTGGCACTTCGTCATTGTCACTGACGCTCAGAAGCGTATTGCTCTAGCAGACCTCTATCGTCGCTCGTTTGCTGCGTATCGCCAGCTATCACCCGCAGGGCGAGCCGCCATTGATGAGACACCTCGCGCACAAACACAAAAGCGCGTAGTCGACTCTGCCGATTATCTTGCCGCTCACCTACACGAGGTTCCCGTTTTTGTAATCCCCTGCATTCAAGGCCGCCTGGATGGACAACCGAGTAGTATGCAAGCTGGCGCGTGGGGCTCTATTTTGCCCGCTACCTGGAGCTTTATGCTGGCGGCCCGCGCTCGCGGTCTCGGCACGGTCTGGACCACCCTGCACCTCGTGTTTGAGCGCGAAGCCGCCGAGGTGCTGGGTATCCCCTATGAAAAAATCACACAGGCCGCCTTAATACCCGTTGCCCATACGCTGGGAACAGATTTCAAGCCTGCGCCTCGGGAGCCACTTGATAGCGTGTTACACTGGGATCAGTGGTAGACAGCAACAAGATAGCTCACAAACGCGCCAATAGAGACGGCTCAATAGACGGAGCCAGTTGCGGGTCGAGATCAGCGAAAGCGCGCAAGAGGCCAAAACAGCCTGCAATCATCATATCTCCGTGCGGCGTTGCCTCGTAAGGATGCAAGGCAGAGCCGCGCAACAAGGCACGACGTGGCCCCGTCACCGCCAGAAAAGGCAGACTTCTGCTCTCTTGCCCCTGTTGCGCAGGGCGTAAACGCAACCCTTTCTGTACCTCCGACACGGGCAAAAGCAACGCGCCATGCCCACTGTCGGCAAAAACCTCTTCATTGGTGAGCGTGCCATCTGCCAGTTTCACCAGCAAGTCTTCTAAACGTTGCTGGCTGATCTCGCCCGTGTGATGCTCAAATAGACCAACAATCTTGCCACGCACAAGATGAAAGGCCAGTGTGTGGAAATTGCCAATATTGCAGATAATACATTCCTGCTGAGCGCGCACTGCCGGGTCCTCCAGCGAGCCAAGAGCTGCCGCGGAACCTGTGTCCATCAGCAAGAGCGGAACCCGTTCGTCGGAACCACTCAGGCGCAGATAACGAGCTGCGCTGCTAGCAACGGAGCGCAGACGCGTTAACTCAGCGGGCGTATCCTGCGCAAAGTAGGCAAACGCGCTAGGAACAGGATTGTGCTGTACCGCTTTAGCAATAAAATCGAAACGGAAACGGCGGTCACTCACCCCTGGCGGGGCCGCACCGTGATCGAAAACAGCGATAGCCAGGGCATCAAGACGCGGATCGACATCGAAGGCCTGCAAGGCCGTGAGAATTGCCTGCGCGTCAAAATCTTGCATCTCGATATGCACAGCATCGGCATCGGGTTTATGCAGACGATGCGTGGCTTCGTCTTCGTCAATAATCTCAAAACCCATCTGCGCTACCATCGACAGATCATCGTCAAAGGTGCGCGCCGCCTCTGGTGTGACCGCGACAGGAAAACCCGCCCGCGCGTGGTCGCGCACGGCCCAATGGCAGGGACCACCACCCATCGTCACACCCGTCAGCAAAATGGCCTGCCCGCGTTCTGTTGCACGCTTGACGCGCCCCGCCACGATCACCGTTGGCGAGGGCATAACCATTTTAAAACAATTCTCTATCGTCTTTCCGCTTTCAAACAGCAGAATATCTTGTGTTCCTGTGCCAACGTCAACGGCAAGAATACGTCTAGAAGTTGTCATCAATCTACTCCTGAGCAGCAATATATCCACTCTCAGGAGTATATCACGCGCACGCAGAGAGAACTATCAGGCAGATGTAGCTGTTTCTGGCGCAGGGGATTTTAGCGGTGTGGTTGCATCACGGTCACGCCTCCGCCGCTCGATATCACGGCTCTCGAAGATAACCATGAGCATTGAGAGCACGATGCTTACAACCGCCAAGATAATGAGAGCGTTCACTTTGAGATCAAGCGTTTTGACTACCCGAGCCATGCCAACAAGATAGGGCAGAAATGTGCCCGTGATATCACTAAGCAGGATACCAACAATCAATGCAATCACTTCCGTGAGCAGAAAAATAGCCCTGGCTCCCGCCGAACCAATCTTGCGACTGAATAGCTCAATTTTGCGCTCCGGCGTCGAACGAAAGTGCTGGTATCCCACCGGGTCGTTATCAGTCACATCAGCGGGGTCCTTCTGCACACGTCCCTCCACGCAATCTTCAATGTACCAGTTAATAATTTGCGTGTCATAAGAATTCGTGATGTATAATGCAAAAATACCGACTGCGAGAATAGGATAAAAGAGAACAATCGAGGCATCTTTTGCCTGAAAGCCCACACCAAAGAGCGTGCCAGCGGTAATCAGGGCAAACGAGATGATCTGATAACGCATGGCGAGACGCTGCGCAGTTTCATTTTTGAGAGCAGTATATTCGTTTAGCAGGAAATCCTTTTCAGGAATACTCATTGTCGGCTCCTCCCTTGCGATATGCTAACGATAGCGTTATTCTAGCATAGCTGAGATTATCCCACAATCATAAGATCTATACATCGCTCCTGTATACTTTTCCCTATCCCAACGTATTATAAAGAAAGCGATGAGATTCACCGAAGGATGAGATTATGATACAAGATCAGAATCAACACATTCTCTCTGCTGTTCCACCCTATCAACCTATTGAAGACTATGCGATGATCGGCGACCTGCACACAGTTGCCCTCGTCGGACGCAATGGCTCAATTGATTGGTGCTGCATTCCACGCTTCGACTCACCGAGTATCTTTGGTGCGCTGCTCGATGTCGAGAAGGGCGGCTTTTTTCGCATCGCGCCACCCGATATGACGAGCATTGGACATAAACAGATGTATTTCCCCGAAACGAATGTCCTGAACACTCGTTTTCTCTCAAAAGATGGTGTTGCCGAATTGACCGACTTTATGCCCATTAAAGAGATTGGCAGTTCCTTGCATCGTCATCATATCGTACGCGCCGTCCATGCGGTTCGTGGCTCCATGAACTTCGAGATAGTGTGCCGTCCTGCCTTTAACTATGCACGCGACCCTCACACAGTACACCTTTTGGATGGCGGTGCTATTTTTCATAGCGACCACTTCTCGCTTGCATTGACAGCAGACATCCCCATGCAAGAGGATGCACAAGGTGGGGTCAGTGCGCATTTCACACTACACGAAGGGCAGCAGATCTATTTTGTGCTAGAAAGTGCAAAAGATAGCGAGGTCACTCTACGCCCTATGAGCCACCACCATTATCAAGAGCTTTTTCAAGACACCATGCACTACTGGCAAAGCTGGCTGGCACACTGTCAATATCAGGGCCGCTGGCGCGAAATGGTGCAACGCTCCGCGCTGGCCCTCAAGCTCATGACCTATGCGCCAACCGGAGCCATTGTTGCTGCACCTACGACCAGCCTGCCAGAATCGATAGGCGGCGCACGCAACTGGGATTATCGCTATACATGGCTACGCGATGCCTCATTCACGCTCTACAATCTGCTCATGCTTGGCTTTACCGACGAGGCCGAAGCATTTATGGCCTGGCTTGATGCACGCTGCCACGAACTCAAAGAAGGCGGCGCGCTACAACCAATGTATACTATTGACGGCGGTCACAACCTCACAGAGTTCACGCTTGATCATCTCTCTGGCTATCGCGATAGCAAGCCAGTGCGCATTGGCAATAGCGCATACAAACAGAAGCAACTGGATATCTACGGTGAGTTAATGGATGCCGTTTACCTCTATAATCGCTATAAGCCCATCTCTTACGATCTCTGGTGGAACCTGCGCCGCCTGCTACAATGGCTTGGCAACCATTGGCAGGAACCAGACGAAGGCATCTGGGAGGTGCGCGGCGGACAACAACTCTTCCTACACTCACGTGTGATGAGTTGGGTCGCATTTGACCGCGCAATACGGCTGGCGCGCCATCGTGGCCTGCCCGCCCCAATGATCGAGTGGCTACAAACCAGCTCTGCCATCTACGAGCAGGTCATGGAAAAAGGCTGGAACCACACACTCGAAAGCTTCGTGCAATACTATGGCAGTGACGCTGTAGATGCCAGCTCTCTACTCATGGTGCTGACACGCTTTACGGGGGCCAACGAGCCACGTATGCTCAAAACAATTGATTACATTCAAAAGCACCTGACCAGTGATGCACACGTCTACCGCTACAATCCCACACAGGCCGCCAACGATGGGCAGGCAAGCAGTGAAGGTTCGTTTAGCGCATGTAGCTTCTGGCTAGCAGAGAGCTTGGCACGAGCCGGCCATGTAGATGAGGGCCGCCTCGTGCTAGAAAAAATGATCAGCTACTCCAATCATGTCGGCCTGTTCTCAGAGGAGATCGGCCCTACCGGCGAGGCTTTGGGAAATTTTCCACAGGCATTCACCCACCTCTCACTGATTAGCGCATGCTATACCATTGATCGTGCCCTCAACGGAGATTTACGCGGCTAATACACATCAAACTGTAATAAACACGAAAAAAGGCGCGCCTCCTCTATGGGGCGCGCCTTTTTTCGTTCTAATAGCTATTGGACAGTCACATTACCGATCATATAGCCCTTCATCGCCATCGGCCCCATCCAACCAGATAGACCTACACCACAGGGGTCAAAGCACTCAAAGGTGTACGTTCCAGCATTGCCCGTGTGAAAACTAAAGGTGACACTGGCGTAACTCGCACCCTGGGGGGCATCACCAGGGACAGGGACGCTCAGGTGCATCTGTAAAATGGTGAAGGTGTGTGCAACTTTCGCAACATCCAGTGCGCTATATGCTGTACCATCGGCTGTTGCAATGCCGCCAACGGTTCCCTGCACCTTTGCGAACGGTGAGCCATTCGGCAGGGCCGTGTCACCCAGGTCATAGTTATGAATGGTGAGCGTAACCAAGCTGTACGCCGGCAATGTCAGGCTGATTGGCGTGTACGCAGGCCAATCTTTGTGTGCGGGATTGCCACCAAGTACGATACTAAGCTGAGCCTGTACATGCTGTTCTTTTACAGAGGCATGAACCGTCTGCACTTTGGGCATCCCAAAGACGGCGATCAGTGTACTATATGTTGCAAAAATGAGTGTAGCACAAAGTAAAAGTCCAACAATCAGTCCGCTACCAACAAAAGCCAGTGATGATGGTGAAGTTGTGTTTGCATGCTCTTTCATGGTTTTATCTCCTGGATGAGTCCGCAAGGTAAATACGTTGTTTGTTTATTGCTTCGTTGTGCATAGTATGCCAGCTAATTCTCTCAGACTCATCACAGAAACCACTCAAAATTATCACAGAATACTCACATTTCTAGTATACGCGTGTGAGGGATTGAGAGGGATTTGCGAGAATAACTTCACCCCCCGTTTCATGGCGCACATAGAAAAGCTGTCTCTTGTTATGCCATGCTGTTCAGGAATTCGATAACGATGCGATTAAACTCCTCTGGTTTCTCCGCGTTCGGGTGGTGCGCTGCGCCAGGGATCATGGCTCGCTTCGCACCTGCAATGCCCTGTTCGAGCGCATCGGCAATCTTCACTATCATTGGGTCATCCAGTTCACCGACTATAATTAGCATTGGCACGCGGATTTCAGAAAGCCGTCCAAAGGCTGGCGGGTTTATTTCTTGCGGCTTTACCTCTTCGTCATCGCCGCGCGCAAAATTACGGGCGGTCATAACACGAATCTGCTCACGTGCAACGGGATCAACCTGCGTGGGCGTACGATAGGGCCCATCCGTCCAGATTTGCAGCGATACCTCGACAGCACCAGCCATATCTCCCTTTTTGAATAGTTCTTCCATTGCCGCGAACTTTGCCACAAGTTCAGGAGGAGGTGTGCCAAAGTCGAAACCACTGAGTCCCGCACCAACGGTTATCAAAGCCTCAACCATCTCAGGATGCTGGACGGTAAAATCAATTGCCAGCGTGCCACCCAGCGATAAACCCAGGACGGTAGCCTTTTCGATGCCGAGGAATTGGAGCAGATGATACAAATCCTGCTCTAGCGTATACGGTGCTGTCTCTTTTGTGACCAGAGCCGACTGACCAAAACCACGGATGTCATAGCGGATAGTTTTGAAATACTTTGCGAACTCGTAGAACGAGGCATCCCACAGGTGGTTATCCACCAACCCACCGTGATTAAGAACAAGAACACGTCCCTCACCCGCGACCTCATAGTACAGTTTTGTACCGTTGACTTCGGCAAAGCCTTTCTGCGATTGCTGTGTTTCAGCCATATCTTTCCTCTTTCATTTACGCTTTTGACATTAGCCCCAGGCATTATAACACATTAGAAAAGATATTCTATAAAAACACTATGAGCTTGGGTAATTCTTGATTTGTAGAGTACTCAGGCATATAATCACTCTAGACAAATTTTTCAGGAGGCAACAATGCTCACAATTCGACATTTTGGCCCTGAATATCGACGTAACGACCCACCTCCACAGTGCAAGAACATGTATCCGACGCTCATCCATCACGATAACGCGATCCATGTGGTAGAACTGCATTTCGAGCCGGGCGGCGAGATGTGGGAACACGAGGCCGACCATCCAATCCTCTTCATGGTCATTATAGGCACAGGCAAAGTGCGCGTGGGTGGAGAGGAAGCGGAGATACACGCGGGACAGGCCGTGCACTGGCCCGCCAACACACCACACAAAGCATGGGCCGAGGCTAGCTCATTTACTGCTATTGTCGTAGAGTATAATGTTTCTGGTAAAGATTGAAATAAGCCATCGTATCTCAATTTCCAGGCATAACACCATAGGGATTTTTAGGGAAATCTTTGAAGCAAATAGCTCCTATGGAAGAAAGGTAAGCTAAAGCATGACACAAATTTTAGTGCGCGTGCAAAGTGTCGAACCCAACGAGGGATATACAGCCACCATTCATTTTACCGATGGCTCTTGCAGGAAAATGAACCTCGCTTCCTACCTGCGAGGTCCGATTTTTGAACCCATTCGCAATGACCCTACTCTGTTTCGCTTAATGCAAGTCGAAGGGGGAACTATCGCTTGGCCCAACGGTGCGGATATCGATCCCGATGTGTTATACTATGGCCTTAATCCAGCATGGGATATACCTGATGAGGATGATACCACAAAAATCTAAAAGGTACTGTCTTGGAGAAAGGTAGCATTACTGTGAGCAATAGAGATAACGTGGATTACGTGGGCGAAACGTTTCACTGCTGGTTCCCGCTGCACATCCGCTTCCGCGATCTCGACCCGTTAGCGCATGTCAATAATACCGTTTATTTCACCTATTATGAAGAGGCACGTAGCTATTATCTTCATCAACTTACGCCCTGGCAAGAAGAATGGCACACCGATGATGAACATCAACAACTGGAAGAACAACCAGTGCAGCACGAGCCAGGCCATAATCCGCGCATCCACACGGGCAGTCAGCGCACGCGCTATGGCATGTTGGTCAAAGAAATTACCTGCACCTATCACCTGCCGCTGATTCGCTCCGATCAGGCCGAGGTCGGCACGCGCACCGTCAAAGTCGGACGCACCAGTTTTATCATGGAACACCTGATACGCGACCCCCAAGATCACAGTCGAGTGTACGCTACTGGACGCTCCGTCATGGTCTGGTGCGATTATTTTACAGGTCGTCCGCATCCCGTTCCACCCGCCATGCGCTACTCGTTTGAGCAGATGGAAGGCCACAAGTTCGATTAAAAACAGCATGTTTGCACTTTATCTCACATTCCCGTTTTTAAGCGCGAAACGGGAATGTTTCTTTTTATGCCTGTGTTATCACTGATGCACGATCATTCCAAAGAAACAGAGCTGAGAACGTAAAGAAGAGGAGATGGGGAATGCTTAACCAGGCTGGAAAGAGGATGTTCACGACTTGCGGTAGCACATTGAGCGTGTTTAGCAAGGCAATCAGTAGCGAGAGCAGAAAGGGATTGACGAACGCCATCCAATGCGGGTAACGCGTGCGTCCTGAGATCACTGCCACAAAATACCAGACGGAGAAGCCAAGATACCCCAGCAAGAAAAGGATACCTGGAAAATATGCTGCATTTTGCAAATCATGTTCCGCACTTGCCAAAGCCGCAGTATTACCCGCGTGTATGACCATGTACATTGACGAAATAATAGCATGGCTGACGACGCCCATCACCAAACTGTAGGCAATGAGCCAGAACATTCCTCTTGTGCCTTTTATACTACTCTGACGCAATGTCGCGCACACACACCAGTAACCAATCAAGCATAATGGAATACCCAGCACACCTAGCATCTCTCCAGTAAGTAACCGCCAGAAAGGGAGTGTTCTCTCGATATCCATGAGAGATGCATAGCCCAGCGGCGAATATTGCGATAGCTCATCTCCTACAACAGCAAGCAGTGCCGCACCAATGCTTAAAACGCCTGCTATACGCAAGGTACGTAGTTGCGTCCATTCTTTATTATGCATAACGAAGATTCCTTAAGTTGCATGCGTTGCATGCTTTACGATGTATGGTGTGCGTTCATGGCAACTTATTAAGGCCACTACCAATGATAATACCATATATTTTTATACTGTTCAATATTAATTTTTACCTAGCTAAAATTTTTTAGAGGTCATAGATAAGCTTCACCTGAGGAATTTCTCATTCGTCAATAAGGCGTTTGTACGATCTTACCCTCACCATATCAGGTTTTACGCACCCAAAGATCAGGTCTAATTTGCCTCTCAATCAGGGTATTCGCTGATGCTCTGTGAGCATCCTCCGTGGCATACTATCATTGGTTACACGGAGTACAGGAGTACACAATTATGGCACAAAATCTCTTAGATGGACGCATCCTTATGGGGTCGTCCCTCGGCTTTCATATCATCTTTGCCGTGATCGGCATGGCTCTCCCGCTCTTTATCTCGCTGGCTGAATTGATCGGCCTGTGGCGTAAAGATCAAGCATGGATCACGCTGGCACGACGTTGGACCTCGGCCTTCGTGATTCTCTTCGCCGTTGGCGCGGCGACAGGCATGGTCGTCGGGCAAGAACTCGGTCTGCTTTGGCCGCGCTTTATGAGCGTCTACGGACCAGTTATCGCCTTGCCTTTCTTCATAGAAGTATTCGCGTTCTTTATAGAGGCCGTTTTCCTGGGCATCTACGTCTACGCTTGGGACCGCTTCACCAACCGCTGGGCGCACTGGCTCTGCTCACTGCCCATCGTGTTTGGTTCAATGGCTTCAGGTCTGCTGATTACTATCGCCAATGCCTTCATGAACAGTCCAGCAGGCTTCGTCATGAAGAATGGGCATATTACCGATATACAACCGTTGGCGGCATTAGGTAATCCCGCGACGCCAACCGAACTGCTGCACACGCTCTTTAGCGCGTATCTGGCGGTCGCTTTCTTGCTTGCGGCAATAACAGTCTGGAAGATGCTGCGCGGACGCCAGGGGCACTATTATCGCAACGCGCTCAACCTGAGCATGCTTGTCGGTTTCGTGACCGCCATCGGCACGTTTATCAGTGGCGACCTCTCCGGTAAGTATGTTGCAGAGTTCCAACCGGCCAAACTAGCGGCAATGGAAGCGGTTTTCCATACGCAGGCGGGCGCGCCAGAGATCGTCGGCGGCATCGTGGACGAGGTGCATCAGCGCATTGTTGGTGGCATCGCCATTCCAAAGTTGCTGAGCTTTCTCTCGTATGGCGACCCGAATCATATCGTGCAGGGCCTCGATGCTTTCGCGAAAGATCAACAGCCGCCCGTTTTCATTCACTATACCTTTTTAACGATGATTGCCAGCGGAACCTACCTGCTCGCCATCGCAGCACTTTTCGCCTTTGCCCTGCTCATGCGCAACCGCTGGACATGGCTCAAGCAACTTATGCAGAGCAAAGTAGCCTTGCTTGCCATTCTGATTGGTGGACCACTCGGCTTCCTGGCGATTGAGTCCGGCTGGATGGTTACAGAGATCGGTCGTCAGCCCTGGATTGTCTATCACTACATGCGCGTCAGCGATGCACTCACCACATCGCCCTACGTGCCAGTGATGCTGTGGACATTCCTGCCATTCTATGCACTAACGGCAATCGCGACCGTTTACCTGCTCTGGGCCTTCTTCCGCCGTCGCCCCGTGCGCCTGCCCAATGAAGAGACACCGGAACTACCTGTTGTGCCATCGCCTATCGAGACACGCGGCTAAGGTCAAGAAGGAGCTACGCTCTCATGAATATGGCAATTTTCGCTTATAGCGTCTTATCCATCTTTCTGTTTCTCTACCTCATCACCGCTGCCATCGACAGCGGTGGTGGGGCCTTATACGCTTACGCCCTGCTGGTCAAACGCGACAAGTCGCTGGCAGACACAGTAATGCATTATCTCTCACCCGTCTGGGAGACCAATAACGTTTTCCTGATCGCGTTTATTGTTGGACTCGCGGGCTACTTTCCACAAGTCTTGCCCTACTATGGAGCGGCAATGCTAATCCCATGCGCCATCGCACTGATCTTTATGCTCATACGTGGTGCATTCTTTGGCTATCACTACCTGGGCAAGGACAGTAATCCCGTCGTTACCGAACTTGCCGCCGCCGCCCTCGGCATTTCCAGTGTGATGATCCCGCTGGCCTTAGTGCCCTTTTTCGCTCTGGCAGACACACGCCTGTTCAACTTCACCGCTCAAGCCGCCAGCATCTCACTGCTCGGCCTCATCACGAGTCCACTGTTGAGTACGCTTGGCCTGCTGGCCCTCGCCAGCATCGTCTACCTGGCAGGTCTCTTCTTACTGTTCTATGCACGTAAGAGTCAAGATGAGCATCTACTCACGCTTTTTACGCGTATGGCACGCTGGGGTGGTGTCGCGTCCCTGTTGACAAGTCTGGCATTGGCTATCGCGCTGGCTGAGAGTGTACCAGCACAGATGGGTCGCCTGCTACACGAAAACTGGCTCTTGCTACTGCTGGCAGGTACGATGTTTATCGCCACACAAATTGTATTGCGCTGGTCACTGCGCTCGCTCACAACGACTATCGCGCTGACGCTAGGCATCGCGCAATATGCCGTCTCGTTTATTGCTTATCAACGTATCGGTCTGCCCTATCTTGTGCCAGGAGTGCTCACTGTCAACGCAGCACTGACAGCCCCAGTCATGGCACAGGCCTTAACAATCGTTCTCTTCTTGGGCTTGCTATTGCTGCTACCAGCCCTCTACCTGCTCTATCGCATGTTTGTCTTCGCACCAAAATTGCGCTAAGCTATCACGTACAATCAAATATCCCCACATCGGAAGGTCGGTGTGGGGACTCTCCATACTGCACAATCGTTTCCCGTTCGACCGCATCCAGACACGGACAGGCGATGCAGATAACTTAGAAGAGACGCTCCTGTATTGGTTGCGTATCAGAAGAGCCAGGGGGCCAGGGCAGAGGCGGAAGCGGAAGCAGCTCCCTGATACGCTGATAGAGATCAGCGCAGATTGCAGGTGAGTAATCCTCGTAGGGGCAGTGGCAGAAGAGATAGAGTGTACGACCTTGAGTAAGCCACTGCTCCGCCTGTTGTGCCCACTCCGTTAGAAGTGGAGCATTGACTGCACGGCGCGGATGCCCAATGTAACGCACAAAAGCAAAATCCGTTGTTACCACCATTGGCACGGGCAGGTGTGGTTTGCGCTCACGAGCCTGCAATAACTGCTGCTCTTTGGTCGATCCGACACGCAACGGGCGTGTATCCATGATGACACGCCCAACGCCATAATTGCTTAGCAAGGCATTGAGTTCACTGGCGACCGGCTCAGCAAAAAAAGCTGAATGGCGCACTTCAACGGCGAGATGCACATCTTTAGGCCAAAATTCGAGAAACATATGCAGTTGCTCAAGATAGGCAGGGGCAAAGGTGGGTGGCAATTGCAGGAACAGCGGGCCGAGGCGCGTTCCCAGACCACGCATCCGCTCCACAAAGGCCAGCGTCTCTGCCCGCGTCGTCTCAAGGCGAGCCGCATGGCTGACATTACGGGAAACTTTGGGACAGAAACGAAAGGTTTCCGGTGTCTCTTGCGCCCAATGCGCTACCGTTTCAGCGGATGGTGTGGCATAAAACATTGTATTGCCTTCTACACATGTCAAACGCTGACTATACAGGCGCAAAAACTCACTCGAGGCCGTGCGCGGCGGAAAGAAGTCCACGCGATAGCCCGCGTCTGGATATGCTTCCAGGGCCTCATTGCTTTTCCCAGCCTGTGACCACCCTTTGTATCCCCACATAGGACAGCCAATATACAGCATAGCACCTCCTTTCCACATAGTATATCCTCTCTGGGAACACATTCAAAAGGCTACTTTACAGCAGAGCAAGCAGAGAGAGAACGATGCCATACAACAAAACGAACAGACCGAATAGCATCGAACCAAGTTGCTGGTGGGACCAATCGGATAAGAAGGTTTGCTCCAGAATCAGTAGCGCAAATAGGCTAAAAGTTGCCCCTGCAATTGACCAGATAAATTGCCAGACGCCCAGGCGCGGGTTAAAGATACGCGCTCGATAAAAAACCACAATACTGCTAGCAAGCACACATAAGCCCAAAAAGAGCGCAATTCCTGTTGCTATGTGGCTACTGTTACCAGCAAAGATCAAGGTTCCTAATACACCAAATATTGTAATAGGAAGTGCGATCACAAAATAAAAAATACTTCTAAAAATACGGAAGGCAGTCCAGCGTACGGACGGAACGATGAACACGGGCAGTGCTTGCTGCTGATAAGCACTATATTCACCATACGATACTGATTCGCGCACGGGAGAGTCGGTCTCCGATGAGCGCAACAAAGATCCGCAATTCGCGCAATACGCACTGTTGCCATAATTGATAGCGTTACAACGTGGGCAATACATACACTTTCCCTCTATTCACGGTAAGATAAATCAGACTCCTTCTCTCATTCTGATTATATTGCCTAAAAGCGGTTGTGAAATATGTATTGGGCATGATTATGGAGACGACCAAAATACTGTGGAAAATGGCGTAGGGACCAATTCATCGCGTCTGTCGTGCCTAAGCACCAACGTATACCCTGCTCCATTCACTTCAATTGAGACACAGGCATGAGACCCACAAAGGGTGTCGCTACATGATATCAGATGATATAAACGTGCATGAAATGTAATGACACCCCTTGTGGGTCTCATGCACACGCTGGCTCTCATGGATAGGTATGCAATCGCGTTTGACAGCGCGAGTAGATACATGATACTCTCGCCCGCACTTTCCGCGATTACTTGCTCATATAGAAATTTGTCAAGCCCTATAACTGTGTGCCCATCACCAACTCGCGTGGTTGTTCTAAACGGTTCAACTTGCGCCTTACTACGCTACTTTCGCCTTCCGCAGTATCACATCTAGAGAGGGCTGTAGGAAGGCTTCTTCGATCACCTTGCCCACCAGTTCCTCGCTTGAGGAACCACCCATGCAGGCAAGAATAGTCGGCACAACGTCATAGACACTTACCGGAGCAATTTCCACACCCTGGCGAGTATGCGCCCCGTAGAGATACAAAACGCCATCAGGATGATGGACGCCATAGGGAACCACTGTTTTCCAGAGTGTTTGGCTTCCTAATTCGGCCCGCAGCGTCATCCCTTCACCCGCAAGCAAGATCAGATGCCGTTCAAGAGGCGCAAAAGGGCCATCACCCAAAGCATCCTCGCGGTAGATGTTCGTCAGCAGTTTCTCGCCGGTCTTCGGGTCTTGGATTGCAAGGAGAGCTTCTTCCAACTGGCGTATTTCACCTTCGCTGAGCGTCTCAGAAAGGAAAATATCGGCATAGCCCGCCATATCGCCTGAAGGTGATTGTAGCCACGCACGTGTTCTTCCCCAATCCAGGTCTGGCAGAGTGATATGCCGATGTTCAACAGGAACAGGGGTTGTCTTGCCATACTGCATCTGTCGCCATTGCCGCCGAATACGTGTAGGGAAGCCCTGCAAACCTATTTTCCAGATTATTGAGCGCATAGCATCAACAAACATAGTGCGCATCACGCCCTGATGATGCGTAGCCTCGTCACGCACATGCAAAAAACCCTGTTGCCACAGATACTCCTGAATTGCGAAGACGCGATTGACACGCTGAAAACCGTGATCAGAGACAATCATCAGCAAATCATCGGGAGCCAGCGATGCCAGAGCCATCCCCAGAGCTTCATCAAGCACCTGATAATAGGCAATAGCCTCGGGGTCTTCCGCGACAATTTTATCCCAACAGAGATGCTGAATACGGTCAGCACCCGTAAACACGATGAAAAAGAAATCCCAGGGATTGCTGTTCATTAAATGGCGCATCATGGCAACACGCGCCTGCGTCATCTTGAGTATCTCAGTCAATAAATTGCCCGTCTTGCCGCCAGCGACTAGTGGGTGAAGATCAATTTGATAGTCCGGCACGAATTGCAATAGTTCCTGCTTATACTCTATTGGATAGGTAATATTCGCCTGTATACCAGGAGCCATATAGCCACTGAGCATAATGCCATTGACGGGTTCGGGAGGATAGGTCAGGGGAACATTTGCTACAATCACGCGCTTGCCTAGTTCGCTGAGCATGTTCCAAATCGCTTTCCCTCCTTTACGATGCGTCACCAGCAGAGAATGAGAATCAGTTCGATCATCCTCATACTCCCAAAAGTCATATACCCCGTGCTGGGCAGGCGCAAGACCTGTCGCAAGAGACATCCAGGCCGGGGGGGTCACAGGTGGAGTTGTAGAACGCACTATCCCTCGCACACCGCCTGTGCGTACCTGCTGAAAATGAGGAAGCAAACCGCGTTCCATCAACGGGTCGAGGAGTCGAAAAGTAAGGCCATCAATACCAAACACACATACCCGCATACCAACCACCATTATTCTATAGTTTACATAACTCCGCTAGAGCGTATGTTACACGGCACTATAGCATACTCATCGCTATTTCACAAGCTATTCATTACAAAATAGAACAACACGGGCATGATCTACCGCAAATACACCTAAGACAGATTTTTCTCCGAAATTTGGGAAGACAGGTATACTCTACAATAGAGACTGTGGGTCATCGCGCTTATTTGGTTTTATGTGACGAATCGAAGAGAGTTCCACGCCCACATCTATAATATTAGATACATCGGAAGCATGAAACATGTTGATGTGGTAGTGAGGGAAATATCTGTATGAACATTCAAAGCAGAACAACAGAGAACATCTTCTCCTCACATTCAAGGAGAGAGTTTATGCTAGAGACATCCAGACGCCTCCAGATTGCTTTTCTGACAGCCGAAGACCCACAGAGTAAGTATTCATGGTCTGGTACGACCTACTATATGGCACAGGCTCTACAGCGGCACTGTGGAGAGGTTTATCCCTTCGGACGCATTCTTTCCATTGAAAGACGCTATATCGCTCGTTTGCTGCACGAAGGAGCAAAACATTTACTGCAAAAGAATGTCGCGTATGATCGTCTACTCTTTGTCGCTAAAGGACAGGGGCGCATCGCGGCACGCCGTCTCGCGGGACAATCATTCGATCTGATCTTCGCGCCCATTGGCGCAGCGGAGATTGCCTTTCTTGAGACCAGTACCCCCATCATGCTCGCGTCAGATGTAACATTTGCCCTACAGCGCAACTATTATCCAAACTATTCACGCCTGACCAAAAGGTCTGCGCAAGAGGGCGATAGCGTTGAAGCTTTCGCCTATCAAAAAGCGCGTGCGTTGCTTTTCTCGTCTGCATGGGCAGCGGCATCAGCAACAAGTGATTATGGCGTTGCGCAAGAGAAGCTACACGTTATCCCCTTTGGGGCCAATCTTGACGAGATACCAGCGCAGAGTGTTGCCATCAACCGACGAACAACAGAACGTTGTCGCCTGCTTTTCATGGGCATCGGTTGGGAGAGGAAAGGCGGCGCAATTGCCTACGAAACACTACTCAAACTAGAAGCAATGGGCATTGCTGCCGAGTTGACGTTTTGCGGCACGGTTCCACCGCCAGAAATCAGGCACACACATGTGAAGGTTATTCCCTTTCTCAACAAACATGATGAACAGCAGCGTAAAACACTGGAACAGTTGTACATGCAGTCTGATTTTCTGCTGGTGCCGACCCGCGCCGACTGTACCCCAATCGTCTTCTGCGAGGCCAATGCCTTTGGCTTGCCAGTCATTACAACTGACACCGGCGGCGTTTCTAGTGTCATTCGCAACGGCGAGAATGGTTTTACGCTCCCACTCAGTGCGAGGGGCGACGAGTATGCACAGCTTATCGCGCAACTCTACCAGGATGAGCAACGCTATCGGGCGTTGGTGCATTCCAGCCGAGCCGCATTTGAAGAACGGCTCAACTGGGATGCGTGGGGCCAGTCGATGCAAAAAGTCATTGCAGGGATGCTTGCGAATACCGTGCCGGTCCATTGAACGAAGAGATAGATGGCTTAAGCAGAGGGGAAACAACAAGATTTTGCTTCCCCTCTCTTCTCTATTATGCAGGTTTGCGCAGGCGCAACGTCACCATCCAACAGAAATAAAAGGGCTTGCCAAAACGACGGGCATACATGCGATCAAAAGCTACACCCCAACGGCCAATCTTTTGTCCAAATTTAGCAAGGCCTGGTATAAGTAGAAATGGAAAACTCAACTTGACCATGCCCATTAGTCCCTGCATAGCAGTGATCTCAAAATATCGCTGAATGTGGCTCAACGTCTCTTTCGTGAAAGGCCACTCCCAATCACGGTCTGTCTGAAATGGACGATACAGTGTGCGCGCAAGTCTGTTAAGTGGCTCTGTCATCATCGGATCGTAGGAAATAATCATACCCCCTGGTTTCAACACGCGATAGAGTTCCTCTAATAAGACATCCATATCTTGAAAATGATGGAGTACGGCGTGGGCATAGATCAAATCAAACGAGTTATCGGCGAAGGTGTTCGCAAGAAAGTCCTGCTTATAAGCCCGTGCATGATCCAGGTGCTTCTCACGAAGAGTATTGTCTAATGTAGCAGTTGCCTGTTCTGAAAGATCAATGCCTGTATAATCAGCACAGTGTTCCGCGATCCAAAGTGAGAGTGAGTTGCCAACAAAGCAACCGAGATCAAGAACATGGGCATGCTGAATATCATACATCCACGCTTGATGCAAGCAATCAATCTGATCGTATACACGTGCGACCTGCCCTAGGAGCATCAACTTGTAACGCAACCACGTCCAGAGGTTGGTCAATCCATTCGCAGCACGCTCTGCCACCTGCTTTTTGATTTCAGTAGCCTCATAGCGTGACTCATAAAAATCTTTTTGGCGTTCATTGACTATGAGCATATCCTGCCGTGCATCTACTTTTTTTAGAGTGTCCATCACTTCCACCTTCTTTGAAAATAAGCGATTTTCGTCTCACCAACGAAAAGCTGCTACGTTATCTCAACACCACTCATTGTGCCAACAGGCTTATCAGACGAGTGGACATAACCTTTTGATAAACCTGCATCAGAGCTGCTGCAATAACTTGCCAATTATGATAACGTTCCACATAACGTCTACCAGCGTAACTGAGTGAAGTACGCAGTTCAGTCTCGTCAAGCAAGCGCAATACAGCGTGTGCGAATAGTTCAGGATCATCTGCGACGAGCAGATCACTGCCCGCCTGTGCAGAAAGCGCGCTTGCCGACTGCGATGAGGTCACAACAGGTGTACCTAATGCCATCGCCTCTAGCAGCTTATTCTGAATGCCTGCACTATAAACCATTGGACAAACCATCACGGTAGCTCGTCCTATGTAGGGGCGAATATCCGGTACAAAGCCGGTAACCTCAATGCGTTTGTCCACTGCCAGACGACGAACAGCATGTGAAGGGTTTCCGCCTACGACCGTTAAAGTCACCTCTGGTCGCTGCTGCCAAATAAGCGGCATAATATGCTGACACAGATATAGCACAGCAGCAACATTGGGATGGTAGTTCATCATCCCCGAAAAAACCAGATTATTGCTCTTGCGCTCGCTTCGTACAGGAGCAAAATAATCCAAATCAACACCGTTAGTCAACACCAGTAGCGATGCAGCAAGCTGTTCTGTATACACATATTGGGCTTTGGCAACATCGCTTAACATATCGTATACAAGGCTCATTGCATCGCGATCACGCTGCGATGAGACAATCACGTGTGCCAGCTTCCCTACCAATCTCGCCTCATCGTATTGCATACGCTTGTATTCGAGCCGTGCGAGCAGACGTTTTGCCCAATCAGGAGCCGCCACCATCGTTTGCTTTCCAAGCAGACTCAAACAATCTACCGCATCCCACACCAACGGATACGCTAGCATATCTGGCTCCAAAGCAGCGATGCCACGCAGATGCTCAACATGCACGATATCATACTTCCCTTGTGCATATACTGTTTGTACTGTTTGCCGTAAGACAGGTGACTGTGCATAAGCAACCTGCAAAGATGTGGGTCCTATAAAAGCATTCGCACATCTTCTCCATGCCTTCCATTTCGCTTCCCACGCAATAACAACATGATAGCCCTCATCACATAATACTGCGACATCTTTCCGTTCCTGCTCCGTGCGGCACAAAGCTACAATCGTCACCTCGTGTTCACGCCGTAATTGCGCGAGCAAACCATAGCTCCTGACACGCACACGTGACGGTGGATAAGGAGCAACAAATAAAATGCGCATGCCTTACATCCTTTCCGTCAATACAGATAACGCCGTATGCTCTGGCCTACCATTTAGACAATCATAAAAATCTAATAGCTGCTGCTGCTCTTTTTCCCAATTGAAAACCTCTCTCGCGGCATACAAAGCATTCGCACGCATTTTTTCAAGTCCGTTGGTATCGGCCAGCATCGTGTGAATGGCTTGCGCGATATCTTGTGGAGCAAGCGAGGGGACCACACACCCCACAGCATATTTCTCAACGACCTCAACCACTGCCTCTAATTGCGATGTCAACACAGGCAGGCCCGCCATCAGAAATTCAAAAAACTTGTTTGGCAGGCACATTTGTACATTAAGCGAGTAGTCAGGTGAATAAAGCAGCAAGCCGATATCGGCAGAGGTAGTCCAACTCAACAACGCTGCATAAGGCACGGGGGGAATGATTTTCACTCTCTCGCTGAGACCTTCGAGCAGAATCAGCGACTGAAGGTGCGCTATCGTCTCTTCTGGTCCCTTGCCCATCAACACAATGACAATATCGTCTGGTAGATATTGTGCAGTCCGTACCAACAGGTCTAACTTACGATCAGACTGAATATTGCCCTGGTAAAGCGCGACACGCACAGAAGGGGCTAGTTTTAATAGCTGGTGAAAATGCCTGGCACTCTCGCTTAGCTGATAAGGTGGGATATTGCGGACCAGCGTGATATGCGCACCCTGATAGCGTTTTTGCATTTCGCGCACAATTGGCGGTGAAACAGCAATGACGCCTGCGCAGCGTGGAACAATATAACTTAGCAACGGAGCCAGTAGTGCTTGTAGTAAGCGTCTGCCCTTACTCAATTCTGAAGAGCGCAAAGTGGCAAGCGGTAGCTCATACGACTCAAATACCACTGCTTTGCGCCGCAGGAGTGCAACCAGATAGCAAGCAGGGAGCGCAGGCAGGTCCAGAGCGTGATAAACGTCTGTTTGCACACGCCATAACGACCAAATACCCAGCAAGCAGATGTGTGCAGCGCGCACTATCGCCCAACGCTTAAAACGTGTCGCGGAAAAAGTAGACGGAACAGGTATATGACAGACCTGTACACCATCTTCCATCTCTACATTTCGGCTTTGAGCAGGTACACAATCAACCACGGTTACAGCATAGCCGTTCCTGGCAAGAGCGGTTGCGGAACGGCGTGCCCGCACGTCATATTTGAAATCACCGATGACATGCATACAGATCCGCATGGATGTTCTCTTCACAGGCTCAGTCGCGCGTTCTTTGGCAACGACAGCAGAAACTGCAACTGGTTTTGACTTCACTTCCAACAAAACACCTCCACTACATTACTTGCACTATTTGCGTTTTTGTAGGCATTAGCCCTATTAGCAACAGGCAAACAGCATAGATACACAAAGCAAGCAAACGCACGATGCAACTGAACAGTACCATATGCATCTCGATGGGTCCACGTGCAACCATATCCCCGCCAAGGAGATCGCTTCCAGCATAGAGCAACAAACCAAGCATCAACCCAAGCAAAAAACGTCCTATTTCAAACGGCACGGGGTAGATGTGCTGATTGTACAGGTATGTACCAAAAGTCAATACAATATAGGCCAGCAAGGTTGCCCACGCCGCTCCCAGTGAGCCGTAGAGTGGGATTAAAAAAAGATTGCAGCCAACATTAATCACTGCCGAGAGCGTAATAAAAATAGCAACCGACCAGGTCTTCTTTAAGAGGGATGTGCCAAGCGCAACTACTACAAAGATACCATTGAACATAATTGATAAGGCAATAATTGGAATGATTGGCGCGGCATTATGATAGGAGACGGGAAATAAGAGATCGAGAATCAGGATGCCCACCAGCGAGAGCGCAAAGGTTGCCAGTAACAATACCAGGCTAAACCAGCGAAAGATACGTTGAAAGACCAGGGCCGCATCTGACCTTTTCGCAATTGGAAACATCAACGTCCACCAGGCCAGCGAAAAAGGCGCGATGACTACTGCCGATAACACACTGCCCAGGCTATAGGCTACTGAGTAAGAAGCAGTTTGCGCCAGTGACCCCAAGACTTCCAGGAGATAGCGATCTGAGAGTTGCAAAACCCAACCGGAGAGCAGGTTCATCACGTGCGGTAGCCCAAAAGCCAGCATACCACGCACGATATCCAGGCGTAGATGCAAACCCGCACGTAACAACGCCAGCGGAATAATACATACAACGATTACCGCGTATCCACATGCCGTCGCGATGAGCGACCCCGCAACACCTGCATGTATCACACCCACTAGCAAGATATTTGCTACCAGTGCCACAAGCAAATTAGTAATGGCCATTGCCGAAAACAGGCCCGCACGTCCCTCTCCACGTAACCATGCCAGTGCCGGGACAGACAGATTCTGCAAGACAATCACGCCCCCCGTGATACTGATTACATTGCTAAACGAGGGCATACGAAACAAGACACTTGCCAGCACAGGCGCAAAGACAATCATACCCACAGCTACAAGCAGCGATGTGCCACACAAGAGCAGAATCACTGTCGATAAGACAATGTGCTTATCGCTTTGTGTTTCACATTCATATAAGTACGTCCTTAAAAAAGCATCGCCCAAACCAAGTTGCGTGACACCAGCCAGAAGCGTCACGAGCGTGTTTAGAATCACCAGTACCCCATACTCTATATGTGACAAATTGTGCGTCAAAAAAGGAGCCAATACCAGCGAAATCATCGGGCTTGCCAGTGAAGCAATAGCATAGATACCGGAATCCTTCAATAACCTGCGTAAAATATGCACATATGATTCCTGACCCGTTGCTGATGCAGATTCCTTTTCCTTTAAATAGCTTTTACGATCTGCTCCACTTAAAGCTGGCATACTCCATGTTGGCTGCTCACACATAGAGACGCCATCGACGAGAGGAAACGGCGATGGTCGTGGTGATACATACGCCTGCGCAATGGCCTCCATGACCTGCGTGGGACGCTGATCTATCGATACCGCGGGCAACACCTCTGTAGGCTCATCATCGCCAGGTTCAAAGATAATTTCTCGAATAAATTGTTGTGATTTTTTCATTGCACTATTAGAAATTGTTCTATTTTGCAGCTCTGATTGACTAAGTAAAGATGCCATTTCACTATTCCTGCCTCATTTCCACGCCAACCGTTTCTTCTTCGCGGTGCAATAAGTCAACTAAACCCGCCCAATACGTTGCACGTTGCAGTGTCCGTTTGAACTCGTTTGAACTATGGTATTGCTCTACATAGGCCCGTGCTGCTCGCCCCATACGCTGACGTAACTCATCATCCTCCAACAATCGTTTCAGGGCGGCACTCGTCGCTGCACTATCGCCCGCGGGAACCGCGCAACCACGTTCGTCAGCCAGCATCACCGCGTGAGCATATGGCTCTGTTGAAGACACGACCGCGCAGCCAGCCGCCATCGCCTCTACGACAGCCATCGCCATACATGCCCCACGCAGACTGGTATACAGAAAAATATCGCTCATGCTTAACAGCTCAACCACCTGCTCAGTCTTTAACGCGCCTTTGCAAATACAGTACTTTTCGAGCTGATAGGTTTTCATATACTGCTCTACCTCATCATGCAGTGGACCATCGCCCGCAATGACCACACGCACACGCTCACGCACATGCTCCTCTATCTCAGAAAGTACTTGCTGCACGCTCTCTAAAGCAATCCGTATACCCTTTTCAGGTGCGAGGCGGCAGATAATCGCCACAACAATTGCATCTTCCGCGATACCCTGTTGCTTTCGTACTGCACAACGCGTCTCAGCCTCTAAAATAGGATGCCGACTTACATCAATCATGCTGTTATAGCGCGTAACCCGATAGGGCGCAATGCCGATAATTTGACAGCCCTCATCGACACTATCGCCCGGTACACCCGGAATGAGGTAGGCATCAATATAGCGTGCTGCTATCCGTGCCAGCAGCAGACGTGAGGGCCAATAGAACGATAACAAGCGTTTCGCGCAAAAACGAACCAGCCAGGGCCAGCGTTTGGCATTGATTGTCCCTATACGCTCTGCACGCAAGAGCTGCGCATTGCGCGGAGTAAATAGGCTCAAATCTCCATGATCGATACATACCACACGCATTCCTAGTAATTTGCCCACAATACCTGCTAAGGCCCCAGCAATAACCGCATCCTGTGGTAAGAGGACATCATATTTAATGCCACTTCTACTCAGCTTGATATACTTTAGAATACCGGCTAAGACATAGAACCAGACAAAAGGGAAATGCCAGGGCGTTGTCGTAAAACGGCTCCCAACTTTGTAAATCGTGTACTCTTCCGCGCTCGCACAAACGTGCTGCGTCAAATACTCAACATGCCATTGCCCATCCATCACACGCACAATATCCCGCAAGACTGTTCCAACGCCGCCAAAATTGGGGAAATCATGAATAGAGGCACTCACGCGCATCTGTTTCATAGGCTCAGCCTGCAATTTTGCCCGTCGCCCATATATCCAACCATCCAGCCAGTAATACCAGCGATACCTGCTTATCCAGTTATGAAAACGATAACGCCAATAATATTTCTGCTGTTGTGCATAGTGCCGCCAACGAACTACTGTTTGCTCATAGAGCGGTGATGGAAGCACTGCATCAAGCGCATCAAGCAGTAACAGATGCATGTGGTGGAGGGCGGGAGACGCCAGCAAACGCTGTGACACATCTTGATAGGTCCAGTAGCCCGCGTCAAAAACAGGCAAGAGCGTGTCGAGTGTGCGCACCACATGCTGTAAACGCGCTTGCAATTCCTCATCCTGACAAAGTGTCAGATAATCGTAGAGGCCAAACATTCCCCAAAGACAACCTTGTAAAAGATGCATCGCCGGATAGCTGGCAATCTCTTCAAAAAAGAGGCCATCGCTACCAACAGGGGCGCATATTCCTCCATCCAGAATATCTAATCTAAACGTCTGTGCAACCTGTTGAGCCGTCAGCAGAAATTGCGTATCCCGGGTAAGCAAAAATGCTCTCATCAGGACTGAAAGCCCTACACCCTGGATACTTGCCGATAGCCAGACAGGGCCGTCAGTTTGCTCTGCCGCAGTGCTATTGGTCAGCACCCATCCACCTGCGCAAGCGGCGATTTTCACCGTGTTAGCAACCAGCCAGGATGCCTGAGCCAGAAAAACGCGCCGGTCCCATTCATCGCAAGCGATAAGATAGTTATTCCAGCACATCAAGGCATAGTGTGCAATGGTCAGCGGATTATAGTGCAACGTCGCTCCCTCGTAAGGAACGCCTTGACTATCAAAAATGCATGTAGATAGAGATATAAACTCCGCCATATCGACAGGATAACGTGCAAGTCGTGGCATAGGTTCCGGGAACACCGCAGTGGCTCCTTCCACGACTTGCACGTTAGCTGCCAGAACTTTCTCAACCGCCTCTTCCACGTCTTGCATATCAACTGTCAGCAGATATTCGTGAGTGTCTTCCTTTTTTTGTACATCAAATCTCAAAAACTCATCAAAATTTTCTTTTGCTTCTTTTATATTTTCTGCCAAGATTTTATCGCCAGCATCGCCCTCATCAAGCCTGCCTTTTTTATCTATTTCATGCATGCACAACCTCTCTCTCACGCATATCATCTTGCTCTATGGCGACGAGCGGTTGTGTAGGTTGCAACAGCGGCGACGCCAACCCACCCAGGATAAGCCACGCCAGCATGGATAATGCGAAGAGCGTCCAGCCGTTAATACTGATGCTATTCACGCTTAATTCCACAATACAGGCAATACCGCCACCAACAAGAGCCTGTGTACGCCTATCACATTGTCGCCAATTGCGCCAGGCAGCCCAAAGCCCATTGCCGAGCAAGGCGAGAAAAATTAGCAGGACAGGAATACCGGCCATTGCCGCCCATTCCAGATAGGAGTCGTGAGGATGAGCCAGTGGCAAAAACTGTGCAGGTACACGATATGGGTTTGCGCGGATCAGATACACCTCTGTCCCTAACCCTATACCAGTAAGAGGAAAAGCTTTAATAACTTGAATTGCTGTTTGCCATGCAGCAATGCGCAGCGATAGCTCATTTGTCCCGCTCGCATGCTGCCACTGTAGCGTAAGTTGGGTTGGAAATAGGGTAAAAATTAATACCGTGCCCAACAGCGCAATGAACAGGAACCACAAACGATAGCTCACCCTCCCCATCAAGAGCCAGAAGACACCCAGGGCGGCCAGAAAACCGACCCAAGCCCCGGTACTGTAGGTGGAAATCAATGCTCCTAGTAAAAGAGCCATTTCTAGCGCATACAACCCTTTTTTCAACCAGTTCTTGCTTTCAAAAAAGAGGCCAAGCGGCAAAAAAAACATCATCGCCAGAAATGTCCCATTCCAGTTCGGATCGACAAAGAACGAGCCAGTACGATGAGCTAACGAGCTTGTGCCACTTAGAGCAAAGTCTGATGTTAAGTTGAGTACGGCATCATAATGCGACGAGCTAAAGAGAATTATACCTGTGAAAGCTTGAATAAGCGTATGTATTGCAAGCAAAGCTCCTAGCAGAGCTAAGTACGCAAAGAGTTTACGCATAGGTGTATAGCTACGTACAATGATATTACCCAGCCAAAACATCAAAAATGCGCCAAAGATGTTGCTTGGATAATAAGAAGCAGCATCATAGAGCATATATTGCCCACCCTGAATCGCTGGATAAATCGTGAGTATCAGGAATAGCACCCACAACCAGAAGGGCTGCGGCCCTACGACAGGAAATTTCTCCGAACGCGCTAGCAAAAAATATATCAGCAGGAAGAATGCAAGCAAAGGCACGATCAAGTGTAGCCCTATATACTGATCAACATAGAGATGGACAAAAATAAGAACCGCCATCAGCATTTCATACTGGCGCAAAATGAGCAGCAATAATAACAAGAGACCACCAACAACAGCCGCTATCGCATAGAGTCCGAAGACGCCGATGCTCCCCCCTACCAAGAGTGCAATAGCCACTACTGCCAGCACGATCAGTAGCGAAGAAATTTGATTCGGCTCAAACAGACGTATTGGCAGGCTTCCACTTCTCTCCACCATTCCCCTCACTTTCTCCATACCATACTCATGCGCTAAAATTTTCTTAAACGTTGGGCATAACTCCCACATCCAGTATACCGGTCACGCAAAACGGCCTAGCAGAGATACTCAACACTGGAGAGATTATTTTGCGTCAGTGGTTGCGCCCAGGCAGCCATATCTACGCCGTCAACGGTGTTTGTCGCCAACAAGCGCAGACTACCAGAAGGCCTCACGTTGCGCGCACAAGTCGGGAGGACAAGCTGCATCTGCCAGGAGCGTGTAATCCCTGCCTGCCGTTGCACCAGCTCGCTGTAGTGCCAGCCAGCAGTGCCATACGTTGCCACTGCTGGCACAGTCCAACTGAGATTAATTGTCAGCGTCTGCCCAAACGAGAGCGTAAAAACGCCCGACCAGACGGTGTAGCCGTAAGCCTTACTAGTGGTAGACGGCGTCCAGCCATTCTGTCTATGCAGCACGCTCCCTTTCGGCACATAGACACGCAGATAATCCCGATACAGATGCGTCCCGTAAATATTGCCCGGTGTTGTCCAGCTATAGTGCATGCTCAAGTGATGCAGTGCATCTCCTTGTGCGTCCAGCGTGACTTGATCGTGAACCACATTTTGAATGTAGTGATTGGCCTTGTCGCCCGCGACGTTAGCATCGACGAGCATGACCTCATCACCCGACGTTGCCTCTATCGCACCATCAAACTGCAACTGATGCAAGGCCTGCTCGGCAGCAGGTGCGTTGAACGATAACTGAATATCCTTTGCCTGCAAGCCATGCAACAACAACTGCACCAGTGCGGGCCAGCGAGCCGTGGGCATTTGCCGAAGCTGCTGCATAAAATGCAGGGCGAGTAGACTGGTAAAACGCTTGCGCAGCGAGGAATGTCCATCAGGCGAGGCAACAGTGTCAGGTCCCTGCGCACCCGCTCCCAGCTGATAGTAATGAATCAGATCGATCAGGTTGCTTGCCGTCACCACTTGCTGGTATTCTGGTACGCTAACCGGACCCGTGATCGCCAAGGCTTGCTCGATAAACTGCGGAGTAATCGCGATCACGCCTTGAAAGGTTCCCTTGCCACCCTCAAGGGCGTAATTAGTCTCGGCATAATGAGCCGCCGTCGGGAAATCAGCATCCAGATTAGAATCACGCAAACTCCAGCTGCTCGTTGCCAGGAAATTGCTAAACCATTGATACTGCGGCGGATAAGGAATACGCCCGCCGCTACCATAAAACGGACGATCCAGCAGATCAACATCGGTGATGTCGGCAGCGAGCAGATGACCACCAGAGAGTGTAGCGATGCCATAGTTGCCAACAAAGCCACCACCAGGACGCAATTCGGTCGAGTCAAGCAACTCAATCAGATAGTTCGAGGGCGTGCCAACACCTAATATGGCGGGAAGAGCGGGCAAAAGCTGCGTGAGATCCGTCATCCAGAGCTTTACCATTGGCAAGTATTGTTGCATCTGCGCGAAAGCTTTGGCAATACGGGCATCAAACTGCACATCCGCTGCTTGCAAGTGCGTCGCCGCATTGATGGCAAGTTGCAACTCACCCATTGCTTGTTGCACATCAGTCATGACTTGGACCATTTGCACCTTCGTCAAGCCCGATGACTGCCAGGGATTATGAAAAGCTGTCCCCAGCAAACTCAGGAGCATGCAGCCTGCCAGACCCGCGCGGGCGAGATGTTGCGCGGCGGGCAGCAGAAAACGCGCCGCATGCAACTTAGCTCCATAGACTGGTAGTAAATCACTTGCCGTCGGTATCGCATTGATCGCATCGCTCAACGTGCTAAAATCGCTGTTTGCCGTGCTAAACTCCAGCCGCGCCTGCCCAATGCTCGTCGTGTTCAACGGATCATGCTGAAGAGTGCGTAACAGCGTAACAGCACGCTCAAGATGTTGTATGCCCTGCTGGGCCATCGCCATATCCTGCGGGTAGGTTACAGTAGACGCTCGATAGGCCAAAACGCCGCCCACACTCGTGAAAAGTAGTACTACAAGCAAGGCCGCGAGCAGAAAGAGTCGCCACTTTCCGCTCTGCCCGCGCCTGGGTTTCATCTCCGACAGCCGCATATTCGGTCGTGCCTTCAGTGCCGTATGTGCCATACCCTATCCCCCCTTCAATCCATCCTAGACTAGCGTTTGGCAAACGTCTCCGCATGAACCATATCGGGCGATGCCCCCATAGCAGTGCGTTTTTCTCCACCATGCTCATCTTGCTGTTGTGCATAGTAGTAATACGAGTAGGAGCCATCATTGCGACCACGTCGCTGCTTGTTCGCAACGCAACCAATTACATTAGCACCATTCTGTGTCAGCAACATTTTGGTGTGTGCCAGCATCTTACGATTGGCGCGCATCGTATCTACCACCACCAACACACCATCGACACGCGGAGCCAGAATGGCAGCATCCGATAACCCACTAATCGGAGGTACATCGTAGATCACGATATCTACCCCGCTCTCGGCAATTAATACCATCAGTCGCTGCATAGCCTTCGAGTCGAGCAGTTCTGAGGCATTCGGTGGCAAGGGACCAGATGGCATGACATGCAGATTGGGAATACTTGTGGGGTGGACAAACGTCTTCAGCGAAAAGATACTATTGCGGTTATTTGAGCCAATCGCGGGCAGCGAAGATGGCGGCATAAACTGACTACTGCTATTAGGGGGTACTGGTAAGACCGTACTGACCGTATTGCAGGACATAATGGCATTGCTCAAGCCCATTTTATCATTGGTCAAACCCAGTTTTTGATGCAGCGTTGGACGACGCAGGTCGGCATCGACCAGCAGGGTATTTTTACCCGCCTTCGCCATGAAGATCGCCAAGTTGACTGCTACGGTACTTTTGCCATCGCCCGGCATGGCACTGGTGACCATGATACTGCGCAGGGGCCTATCAATGCTAGAAAAGCTAAGGTTTGTACGCAGAATACGATACGCTTCCGCAATCGCATCATGTCCACGCGAATTGAACAGGATCGCATCCTCCTTGCCTTCACTACGCCAAATCGTCCCCAACACGGCCCAATTCAATAGTTCTGTGATCATCTCTGGCGTGCGTACCCCCATATCCAGTTGGTCGATCAATAAAGCTAACAAGATACCAAGCAGCAAACCTGCGACTACGCCTCCCCCAGTATACAATGGCACATTTGGACGCACAGGCTGTGTTGTCGCCTGCGAGGGCTGTACAACATGGAGCAGATTGCCACTCTGCGCTTGCGATAGGTCCAATTGCGTCAATACACTCTGAAGCTGGTTTACATGTGTCTGCAAGCCGCTGATCTGATTTTGCACGCTTACAATCTGTGCCTGACTAGCATTATGGGCCTGCAAATCAGCGATCTTATTCGTCAATGTTCCTATTTGCTGCTGGTCCGTCTGAACCTCTTGTTGTATCTGCTGCTGCGAATTCGTATTATCCTGCTGCGTCGCTTGCCTTTGTTGCTTGATAAGCGTATTGGCGATAGCATTCGCGATATCCGCCGCTTGTTGTGGGTTGTGATCTTGCACACTGATACTAAATAACTGCGTATTGAGCTTGGAAGTCGCGGTCACCATGCCCGCCAGTTGATCTGCCGTTAAGCCATACTGTGGAGCAACTGCACGCAATACGGGATCACTGACTGACAGTTGGGCCTCGGTCTCAACTAACTGATCACTAGCTAGCAAGCTCGTATAGTCAGCCGGACTACTACTTGAGGTCACGGTTACCTCAACTAACGCGATTGATTGATAGACAGGGCGCATCACCAGACTAACGAGCAACGTCCCCAGACTGACCACGCCAAAACATATTGCGATTATTTTCCACTGCTTAATTAATACACTCCAATAATGTTGTAGTGTCACCGCTCATACCTCTCTTCCCATACCGGAACATCTATTATTTTTTACCGTCCGCGCCCCGCTAACACTTCAAGCACAGTTGCTAGAATAATCGAGACATCCAGGGCAAAAGAACGATGTTTGATGTAATACAGGTCATACTGCAATTTTGCCAGTGCATCCTCGCTTGAACTGCCATACGTATATTTGACTTGCGCCCAGCCCGTCAGGCCCGGCAACACGCTCAAACGACAGCGATAAAAAGGAATAGTCTTTTCCAGGCTCTTCACAAATTCCTCACGCTCCGGGCGTGGACCAATCAGGCTCATCTCGCCGCGCAAAATATTGAGGACTTGCGGAAGTTCATCAAGGTGTGTAGCGCGCAAAAATCGCCCAAGCCGCGTCACACGCATATCACCCTTTGCTGCCCATATCGCTCGCCCAACACACTCAGCATCAGTACACATCGAACGAAACTTACGCATCACAATTTTCTTGCCCTGATAACCCAAGCGTTCTTGCTGATAAAAAATAGGGCCGGGCGAGTCCAGAGAGATCAGGAGAGCCAGCACGGGGAACATACAGGCTAAAGCAAGAGTTCCGATGAGGCCAAAGCCAACATTCAAGAGTTTTTGCCAGACAAGATATTTCACAGAGATCACATGCTCAGAAGGCAGTGAAATATACCATTGCTCACCGACAAATTCGACGGGAATCTTTCCCTTCATACGCTCATAGACCATTGCCATTGGCACAACAGTAATGCCAACTTGGGCTGCCTCAATGGCGGTCTGAAATAATTCGGGGTCTGCGTGCCGCTCCGTTGCCATAATGACCAGCTCGATTGCTCGTTTCTGAATCAACACACGTAGCATCTCGCTATCACCTAGCACGGGAAACGATTGATTGCGCTGCTCAACACCGGGGCAGGCCGCAATGCAGCCCAAGATATTGAGCGTAGGGCGTTTTACATCGCGCAACTCATGTACAAGCAATGCCCCCGCCGGTGTATCGCCCACAATCACAGCACGCTGGCGAAAGCGTGGCAAGCGCATCACTTCAACTAGCACAATACGCCAGAGAACCAGCACGGGGAAGGCCACACTCGCAAAGATGAGATAATAGCGCAGTGACGTGACCACACCCAGCAGATCAACAAGCGTGCTAATACCCATCCAGCCAAGCAGCATCACGAAGAGCGCGAAGACCACAACCAACGTTTTCAGACGATTCGCGACATAACCGCTGTCTTGCGCCCGTGTGATTGCCAGCCCAACTATCCAGCTGACAAATGCGATACACCCCCATAGCAGCATGCGATGCCAACCTGGCAGTGGACTACCTATCAATAGCCACATCCGCAAGACGGGCATAAACGTAAGTAGCAGACCAAGCAGACCTCCTATAATGACGGAGTCACCCACTCGCAGCCACATCGCCCACCACTGTGCTGAGGGCCGCTGCTGCTCATAAACATCCGACCATACGAAAGGCTGGGCCACAATACTTGGCTTCAACGGCTCTTCGGTCACCACCACAAGCTCGTTCTCGGCTTCTAATAATCCTACAGGCACAACATGTTTTAGTTGGCCCTCTTCCTCACGCCTGTATTCATCATACAGCGGAACTTGTCCATCCATAACCACCCCACATATTAAAATGTTACCAGTCATTGCCGCTTATATGGCTGCAATGCGCCTGATCTATCGCTGTATCAAACTTTGCGCAATCAACACAGCAGCATCGCCATTTCCGAACGGGTGCTCATGTAGCAGCGGCGGCATTGGTCGCTCCACCGCTACAAGAATTGCCGCTATGTCACTCCCGACCAGCACATTCCAACCCGCCTGCACCGTCTCAATCCACTCGGTCTCCTCACGCATCGTCACGCATGGAACCTGAAAGAAAAATGCCTGCTTCTGCACACCACCTGAGTCCGTCAGAATGCGATGGGCAGAGCGTTCTAGCGTCAACATATCCAGATAACCCACTGGCGGTATGACTTGAATATGCTTTTCAAGTGGAATGTGATACGCGGCGAAACGTGCCTGTGTGCGTGGATGCATGGGAAAAATAATCGGCATGGCCAGACGATTCAACGCCTCGGCAATTCGACCCAACGCATTTACGTCATCAGTATTCGCAGGCCGGTGAATTGTAACTAATAAGTAGCTGTGCGGCTCTACCTCTAGCGCACGCAACAACCCCTCGGCACGCGCATCGAGGGCTGGCTCCATCTGCAACTGAATGTCATACATCACATCGCCTACTACTTCGACACCCTGTATGACGCCTTCTTTCGCAAGTTGCGCCTGGGCTGAATGGGTAGGACAAAACAGACGTGTCGAGATGTGATCGACAACCACACGGTTAATCTCTTCTGGCATAGCACGATTGAAGCTACGCAACCCCGCTTCAATATGCGCAACAGGTAGGTGCAATTTCACGGCTGCCAGAGTCGCTGCGAGTGTACTATTGGTATCACCGAAAACGACGACCCAATCTGGCTGCTCTTCTTGCAACACTTGCTCAATGGCCTCTAACATGCGCCCCGTTTGCGCCCCATGCGAACCCGAACCACAATTCAGATGATAGGCAGGCGGCGGCAACGCCAGCTCCTCAAAAAATTGGGCTGACATCGCATAGTCATAATGCTGGCCAGTATGAATCATGCACTCCTCATGAAGCTGACGTAATGCCCGGCTGACGGGGGCAAGTTGTACAAACTCTGGTCGTGCCCCTACGACTGTTGCCACTTTCACGCTCGCTCTCCCTCTCTCAGCTACACGCATGTATAACTTAGCCTTGCACGACAAGTGCGGCTTCGTCCCACGCTTTACGGTGTTGCCCCTCTTGGGCGGAAGCCAATAATTGATGCACGATGCGCAAAACGGCGATGCCATCCTCGCCCGAAACGGTCGGCGACTTGTCTTGCTCTATCGCAGTCAACACATCTTCATACTCCAAACGCAATGGCTCGGCCTTCTGCACCTTCAGGCGCGTCATCGTACCCTCGCTTACGCCCTTGAGCGAGCTGAGTGCATCCCAGTTTGTCACCGTATAGTCATTCTGATAGAAGTACACATCCTGCGTCAAATAGTTAACAACATACATGCCCTTCTCACCCGTAATACTCAATTCGCGCACCTTTGTCGGCGTCAACCAGTTGACCTCTAACGTACCCACAACATTGTTCGCGAAGCGCAAAACGCCCTGTACAGCATCTTCGCACTGCTGATGTACGCGCTGCTGCATCACTGCAAAGACCTGCTGAACCTCCGCATCAGTCAGATAGCGCATGATATCGACATCGTGCGTTGCCAAGTCAAGCGACACGCCCACATCGCTGATGCGATTGGGAAAAGGGCCGAGACGGCGCGCATTGAGATGGAAGATGCGCCCCAACTCGCCTGCCATTAGACGACGTTTCACCTCAATGATCGCGGGATTGAACCGCTCGATGTGCCCAATCGCCAGCTTCGCCCCCGTGTGATGCGCCCATGCGAGTAACTGTTGCGCCTCCTGCACGTTATCGGTAATCGGTTTCTCGAGCAAAACATGGATGCCGCGTGCCAGAACATAGCTCGCCACCTCATAATGCATGGCGGTTGGCACAACTACCACCACGAGATCAGGTGAAGTGTAATCAATCATCTGACGATAATCACTATAGCCTTTGACATGGAAACGTCCGCTGGCATGCTGAAGGTGGGCTGCGCTGACATCGGCAATCCCTACCAAACGCGCGCGCTCATCACCAATCTCGCGCAGCACGCGAATATGGTTCATACCCATCGAACCAGCACCAATCACCGCTACTTTTAACGACATAGAGCCTGTACCTCCCGCACAATCGTCATCACATCATCGCGTGTCACCCCTGGATGGACGGGCAACGAAAGAACCTGACAGGCAGCTTCTTCCGCAACGGGCAGATGCATATCGCGCACCTGCTGCGCCTCTGCCATGTCACCAATACGGTAACTACCCTCAACCTCGCGATAGGCCGGTTGCTGATGAATCACACAGGGATAATGAATTGCCGTGCCGATACCACGTGCCCGCAACTGCTCCACCCAGCGGTCGCGCTGATCGTATTTAGGGACACGAATCGTATATTGATGATAGACATGACGATAGCCGGGATGTACCATTGGCGTCAGCACAACATCGTGCAGATGGCGTGTCAACGCTGTGGCATTCGCAATACGCTGTTCCGTAAATTGTTCCAGTTTTTCAGCCTGAACCACACCAATCGCCGCTTGCAATTCGGTCATACGCAGATTGTAACCGATGCTCAGATGGCGATAACGCTCCTTTTGCCCATGATTGCGCCAGAGGCGCACGCGCTCCGCAACCTCCGTGTCATTCGTCGTCACGATGCCACCTTCACCCGTCGTCATATTTTTTGTGGGATAAAAAGAAAAACAACCCGTTCCGAAGCTTCCTACGGGTTGTCCATCAATCGCCGCCGCGTGCGCCTGACAAGCATCTTCGATAATCACCAAACCGTAGGCGAGGGCAATCATCTGTAATCGTGGCAAATCACAGGGGTTGCCATACAGATGCACAGGCATAATAGCTTTCGTGCGCTCGGTAATCGCGGCTTCCACCAATGCGGGATTAAGGTTATAACTATCGGCCTCAATATCAACAAACACAGGCGTTGCACCAACGAGACGAATAGCATTCGCTGTCGCAGCAAAACTAAAAGGTGTGGTAATGACCTCATCACCCGGGCCAATCTCATGTGCCAACAAAGCTAGCAATAATGCTGACGTTCCTGATGAAACAGCAACTGCCTCGCGCACCTGACAAATCTGGGCAAAACGCTGTTCAAATAATGCTACCTGGGTCCCCTGGGCCAGCATGCCCGAGGATAAGACACGCAAAACAGCCGCCTCTTCTTCAGCCCCCAACTGAGGACGCGCAATTGGAATCATCTCGCTCCTTTATTCCACTTCTACCAACACTCTATCGGCGTGATTTCGTATTTTATTACCCTTATAGAGACAAACTTGCTAATGAAAGGCATTCCAAACACAGACTGTCATCAAAACAAGTGTACACACCCACAGTATAATGGCGCACCGAAATGATAAATTTCTATCTATCACGATGCAATTTGGGTGGATTAGTAAAATACACTTTTTCGTCGATATAAAAACACAGGAACAAAGTGCATCTTTTTCCCAACTGTAACGTAGTTATTAGAAGAATACAATTTTAAAGGTTCGCACAGATGCGGTAGCGCAATAGAGGTCTGTTTTGATAAAAATAGGGTTGGAACCTGATTGGATATAAGGTAATTACCCGATGTGATAGATGTACTGACTCTCTATACTTAGTACAGATACTCAGGAGTTCTTATGGAGATATCGGCACTAACATGTCTAGAGCCTGTCCGTGCTGACCACGAGGCCATGCAAAGGCCGACGCTGATCTTGTCGGTAGATTTCCTGAAGGGAGCGTGGAATCATGGCGATCATTCATCCCGTCAGCAACGCTCGTAGGACCATGCTGACACCAGATAAAATAGAGATGTTTTCCTCTGCTAGTCTGCCTGATTTTGATATTGATCTGAAGCAGACCTCTATTGAGGAAACACCCCGCCGTACAACAGAACCGTTAGTAGAGGTAGCAGTGCTACCGGATGAACCCTCCGACCTTTTCATCGAAAGTGAAGAAGAAGGCAGTGAGGAAAATATCCTGGTAGAAATTCACTCTCGTTCACCGCGTGCGGCGGCAGGATCAACGCGCATAGCCACAGGTGCTGAAGATGCTTTTCAGAGCTACCTGCGAGATATTCGCGGACTTGGCCTTTTGACGCATGACGAAGAGAAAGAGCTGGCACGCCGCGCTGCTATCGGGGATGCCGAGGCTCGCCGTTGCCTGATCGAGTCTAATCTGCGCCTTGTAATTGCGATTGCCCGCCGCTATACCAGCACGGGAGTTCCACTGATTGACTTGATCCAAGAAGGCAATATGGGACTCATGCGCGCAGCTGAGAAATTTGACTATCAACGTGGTTGCCACTTTGGCACATATGCCACCTGGTGGATTCGTCAGGCCGTTAGTCGTGCCGCCGGCGAGCAATCGCGTTTGATTCATCTACCGGAGCATGTCGCGACCCGCCTGCGCAAAGTTCGCCGTGTTGCCGCGCAGCTCTCGCAGGAGAATGGTCTCGATCCATTGCCGGAGCAGATTGCGGCCGCATGTAATATTGACGTAAATGAAGTCATCGATTTGTTGAGCGTGATCGAACAACCAGTCTCGCTCGATGCCCCTGTTGATGAAGATGCTCGCTATTCGCTCTCTGATACGTTAGAAGATTGCACAACGCCCGCTCCCGCTGATACCGCTTCACAACATCTGCTTGGTGAAGAGTTGCACCGTGCCCTCGTTCTCCTTACAGCGCGTGAGCGTGCCGTCATCACCCTGCGCTATGGCATTGGGGATGGCCACAGCCGCACACTTCTTGAGGTTGGCAAAGAACTTGGCATCTCTCGTGAGCGTGTACGCCAACTTGAGGTGGTCGCGCTGATGAAACTGCGTGGTATTAGTAGCGGCGCATCCTTGCGTGAGTGCGTCTGAAGCTCAGATATCGATAGATACATAAAATGCAACAACAGCCAATAGGGCGACTATCAAGGTCGCCCTATTGCTTTTTCTCACTATTGGCCATTTTTCCCCTCTCGTGACGGGTTGTTATGCTTATGCGTACTACATCTAAGATGGCCACGATGATGCGCTGTCGCAAAATACTATCATCAACCCATCGGTCCATACAAGAAGAACGGGTATACCATAACATAATCACAATAGAGAGCAAAGATGAAGACGAAAACAGATCACCCACATTCGCAAACAGGCCAAGAACAGGCGTTGTCTGCTCTAGTTTCATACGCGCAACTGCGCTGGCTCGATGCGGGTCTGCTGCTTATACTGGCTCTAGTAGCACTATTACCCCGCATTTTCATGGCCTTGCGCCTAGATGTCGTCACGGATGAGATTGTTTATATCCTCGGTGGCAAAACATATTTACCGCTCCTACTACATTTACGGATTGGCAACAGCGGATGGATGTATAATTATGAACATCCCCCTTTCGTCAAATTGCTGATTGGAGCAAGTATCGCAATCAATACAGCTCTGAATCATCCTTTTAGCGAACTCTTTGCAGCGCGCATCCCCAGTATTCTCAGCGGAACAGCGTTGATCGTTGCCATGTACTGGCTTGGCCGCGCACCTTTTGGGCGCGTTGTGGCCTTGCTTGCCGCATTGAGTCTCGCAGTGAGTCCCTGGCTTGTCTATTTCAGCGGGCTGGCCTATTTGGATATGACAATGACGGCCCTCATCACCATCACTTTCCTACTCCTCTGGCATGCCATTCGCCGTCCCTGGCTCTATTTAGTGATGGCCCTGCTTCTCGGCTTAGGGGCTGCAAGCAAATATACAGCGGTATTGATTGTTCCCGGCCTGGTTCTCTTTACCGCTTACTATTTTTTCGTGCTGCGCTTTTATCTGCCAAAGGCACAACGCCCACGTATTCCCTGGCTCTGGTGGCTTGCCGCAATCCTGATGGCCCCGCTGTGCTTTTTGGCAGCCGACCCTGCTATCTGGCCCCATCCCCTTGGCTTACTGCAACATAGCTTTAATTTCGAGTGGAACCACTCCATTCATGGCCACCTGACCTTCCTGGCCGGGGCATATATCTACCATGTACCGCAATGGGCCATTCTCTACATCATACTAGCCAAAATCAGTGCCTTTGTCACGATACCTGCCGCCTTTTTCATACTCTTCACACTCATTCAATTGGTACTCTTCCACCTGAAACGCCCTGTCAGAACACAACAAGCCAGCAGTAGTGCATTTCTTTTGATCTGGCTTGTCTCAACACTTGGGATGTTCAGCCTACTCAATATTGTCGTCGGCACACATTACCATCTTCCACTTGCACCCCCTGTCGCATTCGCGGGTGCCTTTGGTCTGGCAACCATCTTAAGATATATACCAATGCTCTTCCAGCGCGAACGTCCAACATTCACATCGACGCCCGTGCTACAGACAAGCAGCAGGAAACTATCACCACGTTCACTCTGGAATGGGATCGCCATCGCCTTGATGGCTCTCATGCTCGTTGGGCCACATCTCTTTGGCTTAGTCACCATACCCGCAGCCGAAGGCTATACTAGCGAATTCTTTCACGGCGAAAACCAGGTCTTACAGGTCGCGTATCCCGGCTACCGCGATGCCCTACAATGGCTTGACACACACACCCAACATAACGGCACACATCCTCGTGTTGGTCTCGTTTCGTTTGTAGACACGCTCATTGGCGTCAATGGCTATTCCTGGTTTCGCTATAATCAAGATTATGCACAGGTCTTCAAACTCACCGAGGCACATCCCAATGATAGCGCGTTTCCCTACGACTATCTCATCTGGCCGATGCATCTCGTTCAGCGCGGCTATCCTATTCCGCCATCCTGGCGCAGTCATACCATTCACATCATTATGGGTGGCAGCACCATCTACTGCTTTATCATGGCACGTTCCCCCATCTCCTAACAGACCATGATAATAAGGACAGATGATACGCCACAAGAAGGCTATAAACCCGCTATGAAACGTTTGCCTATTCGCGATATTCTCTGGCTTTTTCTGATGACACGCCTGCTTTTGCTTGTCATCACCTATATCGCCTATATCCTACTGACCGCTCCCAAATATTCCACAACGGGCGTTGATGTACAAGCATTGTTGAGCGCGTGGAATCATTGGGACGCGGCCAACTACGTGCGTATCGCACAATTTGGCTACCAAACGCGCTACGATACCGCTTTTTTCCCGCTTTTCCCAGTCATGATACGTGTACTAGCATTCCCCTTTAGCGGCGGAGCCTATCTGCTCGCTGGCACGCTCATCAGCAATGCTGCCTTGTTAGGAACGCTCTGCATCCTCTATCAACTTGCCCTCGATTTTGGCGGCGAAGAGGTTGCGCGCCGCACTCTACTCTATCTGTGTATCTTTCCAACAGCTTTCTTTTTCTTTGCCGCCTATAACGAATCTCTTTTCTTGCTCCTCAGCAGTGGAGTATTTCTGGCCTTACGTCGTCAACATTGGTGGCTTGCAGGTTTACTAGGCCTTCTAGCAACTCTCACGCGCTCAGCAGGTATTATTCTGGTTGCACCCTATCTCTGCGAAGTCTGGGTCTCGCGGCATGGTTTGCCTACTCCAGCTACATGGCTTTCGACTATAAGAAGGGCACTCCCCGTCCTACTCGTTCCTATCGGTCTGCTTCTCTACAGTCTCTACTGCTGGCATATCGTCGGTAGTCCACTAGCCTTCGCCACCGTACAATCACATTGGGGGCGTGCCCTCGCCTGGCCCTGGGAAGGTCTTATCAAAGATATCGGTGAAATTTTCTGGCTACCTTTTGGCTCTTTTTATCAGGTTCACGACCTACTTGATCTTAGCGCAACCATCGGTTTTCTCACCCTCACTGTCTTTGCCTGGCGCAGACTGCGCGCTAGCTACGCACTCTGGACCACGCTGCTCGTCCTCTATGTTCTACTCAGTCCCGGTATCACCACTATCGACCCGCTCGTCTCCAACCAGCGTTTCATCTTGGAAATGTTCCCCCTCTTTATCACACTGGCAATCCTGGGTAGCGAGTACCCGCGCCTACATCAGAGCATCCTGCTGATCTTTCCTGTTTTACTAGCAACACTGAGTATCCTCTTCTTGATAGGCAAATGGATGGTCTAAAAAGGCACACAGTGCCCGGCAACTCTACCTGTTACTTGCCAGCCAGTACTGGTGATAACGGTGTGATCTCTCCCCGCACACTAGGAGCCTGTATATTGGGTCGGTGGCGCGCAAAGTAGACGAGCAACACGACAACAAAGAAGAGGAATAGGACATTGCGCACGGCTACAACGGGATAGAACAGCGGTACATAGGGAACTCTTGTGATGCCGCCAGCCACAAAGTAGAGATAAGGATAGATCCACGTTGTCAAGGCACTCACAGCACCCCACGAGCAGAGCCATTTGATATTGGCCTGCCCCACATAGGCAACCAACGGCGCAACCCAGATCAGATATTGGGGACTAAAGACCTTGCCAGTTACCATCACAACCAGCAAAATGAGCAGGCTCGCCGCAGCTATGTCGATTTTGCCACGCCACTGCAACCAGTAGACATACGCCAAACCAACCACGAGCGAGGCCGTTCCGAGTAGTGCAACAGGTGCGGAAAAGACACTGAGTACATTCAGCGACCCATACGAGAAGACAGGATGCAAGGCAAAGCCCCGCAAGCTCAGCAGCCACAAGAACGATGCAGAAAGCGACTCTATCTGAAAAGGACGATTTTGGAAATAACTAAACGCCCCTAGCGTCCCTTCTACGCTCAGACGAAGCGAAACGAGGGTTACTCCCGCACATATCAGGATAAAGGTCACGAGTGGCGCAACTCTTCGCCATGTCAACCAGCGTCCGCGTATCGTCAGCTGCTGTGCCAGCAAAAAAGTAGGCAGGAGGATCACAGGATAAAATTTGAAGAGTGTTCCTAACGCAAGATAGGCAAATGCCCAATGCCAATTTTTGCGCACTGCATAAACCAGCGCGAGCAGCGTCAAGAACGAGGGGATCAGGTCAAAACGAGCGGCGGCGGTTCCCCAGCCGCCAACCACGAGATAGAAAACACAGGCAAGGGCAGCAGTGCGTGAGCGAAAATGCGCAAGGGCAGCATACATAAGAATAGCGACCGCTATCATCAACAAGGCGAATGCGGTTTGATACCCGATAGACGGCACAAGCAACACCAAAGAAAAAGGCGCAAGAGCAAGGAATGGATATTCATGCGGCAACACATGAAAAGCCTGTGTGACATGCTGATTTGCTACAAATTGTACAAGCAAGGTGGGCAGATGATGCTGCTGCATCCAGATCGCCAGGGCATGGTTAGAGAGAAAGGCTACCGTGGGATGTGTTATAAAATCACATTGTGTTGCTGGGAGGGTTTGTAATGCGGGCATACCATGCCAGAAAGCAACGGCATAACACTCATATTTTGCAACATCTGAATATATTCTCACCAATTGTGCCGCTACCCCATAATAGAGCAACGCACCCATGACTGCCATGACGACGATATCTATGATGCGCCATCTGATAGCGGTTTTCAAGCTCAGCATCTTCGTGATGATACTCCTCTTATCTAAAGTCATCTTTTCTGCACACATATCTTTTGAATAAGCATTTGTTTGCACGATTACCATACGAGATAAAGGCAAAAAAGGTCACGTAATGAGAAGAGATCAGTCATTTCGTCTCATCTAGAGACTGCCTATACACTTATTTTCTCGTCTAAAACATGCATTACCTTGATATCACGCCATTGCGGCGACAAGAAACATCAAAAATAGCTCTCTACACCTGCATGGATGAGTATCTTACAATACAGCATAAAAACGCAACATGTTATCATGAAGGAAACGGGAGGTTGTTGTATGGCAACACTGGAAGATGGCCAGAGTATTGAACAATATCAGATTATGCGCTTACTAGGCTCGGGGTTAGCAGGGGAATGCTATGAGGCCGAGGATACAGTACAGTTACGCAAGGTTACACTCAAATTGGTGCATCCCTGGTCACGCCTCTCAGAGTCGGCGCGACGGCAATTTTTCCGCGAAATGCAAGGGATCAGCGGCCTTAATCACCCCTATCTGGCAAATGTCCTGGACTATGGTGAGAGTGGCAATCTTCTCTATATTGCACGCCGCTACGTCAGCACCGGTTCATTGCTAAGCCAGCAGGCCCGCTCTTGGTTCCCATTTCCGCTGGCCCCTGCTGCTGCTATTCTCTATGCACATCAGCTCGCACAAGCATTACAAAGCATCCACAGTCAAGGCTATATTCACGGCTCACTAACCCTCTCAAACATCCTGGTGCTACGTGGCCCTAATCTGGATAATGTGTCGGATTTCGCGCCTTTTCTGCTTGCCGATGTTGGTACGACCAATTTTGTACGTCGCTTTGGGCAACCACCTCAAACAACATTTCCGCTCACCTTTGCCCCTGAACAACTAGGCGGGCGGCTCATCGCCGCTAGCGATCAGTACGCACTGGCCGTCTTGCTCTGTCTCTGGCTGACCGGACGTCCCCCCTTTATGGGTTCTGCGGAAGAGGTGGAATACCATAAACTTACTGCGACCATTCCCTCACTGCATCAACTGAATACACAGATCACCCTACGCCAGGAGGGCATGCTACGACGCGCTCTGAGTGTCTATCCCGACGAACGCTATCCATCCATCCTCGCCTTTAGTGAAGCCTTAGTCGCTTCTCTCGACACACCTCCCCATGCCATGCGAACCGAACAACCATCCACACCGACACCACACAATGGCGTCATCCACACCATGCCTTCCTCAGCAATCACCCTTGCTGAGTATAGTGTTGCACCGCAGCTCATCGCAGAAAACACACCAACACCCATCGCGGTTCCGCAGGCCTCTGATAGCATACAAATGCCCACTACCACTAGTGTTGCTTCGCAACCAGAAGCGCAAGAGGACAGCCTGCCAGCAGCAGAGCAAACCAGCCTCTCACCCACAGAAGTACCGATCAGCGAAAGTACACCTCAGCCATACCTGTTAGCCTATTTCGCACAAGCTACAGCTCCGCAGGTCTTTCATCTGATCAGCGACACACTTACACTGGGCAGAGCTGGCTCAAGTGACATCATACTCGATCAGGATGGCTCTATTTCACGCCATCATGCTCTTCTAAAACGCGAACAGACGGGCTATACTATCTATGACCAGCGTAGCACGCTAGGCGTTCTTATCAATGGCAACGCACTCCCTGAAGGGATTGGGCATGTGCTAACACCGCAAGACCAGGTCACTATTGGGGCATACACCCTGATACTCCAATGGCGCACAGCTTAAAAGGCCAAAACAGAGCAACAAACACAGCCCTAGTAGAGGGTAAAGCAGGTTATCAGGCAGCACAAAGGAGTTTTTACCATGCAGGCCAATCAGCAAATAGTACAGCCAGCCAGAGGACTGGCCTATAAATGGGTCGTGGCACTTGTGGTGGTCATCGGGGTATTTATGAGCATTCTCGATCAGACGATTGTCAACATTGCCATTCCACGCCTTCAGACGGCCTTTGGAGCGGATATCCATAGCGTCCAATGGGTGTTGACGGGCTACATCCTGACACAAGGGGTTATCACACCCACAGCCGGCTATTTCGCTGATCTCCTGGGAACGAAACGTTTCTATATCCTCAGCCTCACCGCCTTTACGCTTGGCTCCGCGCTCTGTGGCTTGGCATGGAGTTTACCCTCACTGATCTTTTTCCGTATCTTACAGGGTGCTGGAGGAGCCGCATTATTTCCTCTCTCTATCACCATGCTCTTCCGCGAATTCCCACCCCAGGAACGCGGCCTCGCCTCTGGCTTCTTTGGTATTCCCGCACTGCTTGCACCTGCGCTTGGCCCCACGCTCGGAGGTTATCTGGTCACCTATGTCGGATGGCAAGCAATTTTCTATATCAATGTCCCTATCGGGATCGCCGCCGTCATACTGGTCAGCATTTTTATTCGCGAGTCACGCACGATAGCAGGCTTACGCTTTGATTTCCTGGGCTTCTTTTTCGTCGCCATCGGACTTGGCACTCTTTTATACGGCCTTTCAGACGCCAGCACCGACGGCTGGTCCTCACCAAAAGTCATTGGTTTCATTGCCCTCGGGATACTCTCGTTAGCAATTTTCACAACAGTCGAGCTTTTCCTGACTGGACGCGAGCAACAACCCTTGCTTGATCTACGCCTCTTCAGAAATGGTCCTTTTCGAAGTAGCATGATCGCCAATATCTTTGTCGTCTTTGGACTCTTTGGTGGTATTTTCCTCCTCCCCATCTATCTGCAAAGTATTCGTGGACAAAGTGCATTTCAAGCTGGCTTGATTCTCTTACCGCAGGCTCTGGCTTCAATGGTCAGCGTCCTTATCGGCGGACGCCTCGTTGATCGCATTGGCGTGCGCGCCGTCGTTATTCCCGGCCTGATTCTGCTGGGTATCGCGACATGGCAACTCACCTCTATCACTCTCTACTCACCCTTCTGGTGGTTACAAATGCTGTTCATCATACGCGGACTGGGGCTGGGCTTATGCATTCAGCCACTTACCGTCTCTAGTCTCGCAGAAATTAGCCCACGCCAATTGCCACAAGCATCCTCCATTAACACGGTGATCCGCTCCGTCTCTAGCTCGCTCGGCATCGCAATCCTAGCAACGTTAGTACAAACACAAAGCCTGGTCCACTATGCGCGTCTCGCAGAACAGGTGACCCCATCATCACCACTCGCCCAACTCGCCCAACAGCTACAAGCCTACTTTTTCGCCCAGGGAGCTGATCTGGTCAACGCGAAAAGTACGGCCCTCCAGGTTATTAGTGGCCTCATTACCCAACAAGCCTTTATCCTCGCTATTCAGAACGCCTTCACCTTTAGCGTCGTCATCGTCGCGCTCGCCATTGTAGCTGTGTTTTTCGTGCGCCAGAGTCCTACCATCATGCGCAATGCGCAACCGCGTGCCGCCACTGAACCAGGCCATGTGGATGCAGCAGACGATGAAGAAGCCGCGCCCTTGATTTTTGCCGAGTAGTCGTCATTGCATAAATGTAGCGCATAGAGTATAACAAATACGTACAGCAAAACATACGATACACCGCGTAGAGAGAACATTACAGAAATCGGCTCAGAAAGCCCCGTCCTTTCAAGGCGGGGATGAATGAGCGTTCCTTT
>VFSW01000563.1_pt1 | contig 54827 bp, 42 predicted proteins | sample 5358111 | NCBI WGS metagenome assembly VFSW01 (sample SAMN11554181, study PRJNA540505) | mine drainage metagenome | isolation source: sediment from site ElyBrook_90M | place: USA: Ely Copper Mine, Vershire, VT | collected 2017
TCGAGATACTGATCGAGTAGCCTGCGCCGCTCATCGGTGATGGGGTTGGTGGGAGACATGGCTGAGGGCGTGTGGCTCACTGGCCCGCCGGGGAGCCGGCAGGGGAAGCCGGGGAGAGAGCAGGGCCATTCTGCGAGCGGCGAACGGGAGAAAAAGTGACGGGAAGGCTGGTGAGGCCGCGAAGGCCGAGATTGGTGCGCCAGGTGAGCGGGCGCTCGACCAGGCAGAGAGCTTTCAGGCGCGAGGCGATGGCCTCAAAGACCAGCTGGCCCTCGATGCGGGCCAGCGGAGCGCCAAAGCAGAAATGCGCGGCCCAGCCGAAGGCCAGATGGCGGTTATCGGGGCGGGTGATATCCAGGCGGTCGGGCTCCGGGAAACGCTCGGGATCGCGATTGCCCGCGGCCATGACGGCGATGACGGCCTGGCGCTTGCGGATGGCGCGGCCGCCGAGCTCGACATCGGCAGGGGCCAGCCGCGCAGTGTGCTGGCTGGGGCTTTCGTAGCGCAGGAGCTCTTCGACGGCGGAAGGGACCAGAGAGAGGTCGGCGCGAAGGCGCTGGAATTCGTCCGGATTGCGGAGCAGGGCCAGGACGCCATTGCCGATGAGGTTGGTGGTGGTTTCCTGGCCGCCGACCATGGTGACGATGGTGTTGGCCACCACTTCCTCATCGGTGAGGCGATCGCCATCCACTTCCGCGGTGAGCAGGGAGTGGATGAGTCCTTCGCGGGGATGCACGCGGAGCTCGCGGATATGACGCTGGAAATAAGCGGTCATATCCTCGACGGTCTTGAGGACTTTGGCGACGTGATCGGGATTGTGCTGGAAATTGCCGAGCATTTCGGCAAAATCGGCTGACCAGCCCTTGAGCAGGATGTGGTCTTCGACGGGAACGCCAAGCATTTCGGCGGTGACGATGGCGGGAAGAGGTTCGGCGAGGTCGGCGATGACGTCCATTTCGCCGCGTGGTTCGAAGCGGGCGAAGAGGTCGTCGACGATTTCGCGGATGTGGGAGCGGAGGACCTCGACGCGGCGGGGCGTGAAGGCATAGCTGGCCAGGGCGCGGATGCGTGTGTGCGCGGGAGGGTCCATGAAGAGCATCTGCTTGACCATGACCTGTGCGATGGGCTTGATGTGCGCGAGGCCCATTTTGTCAAGCTGGTCCGGGGAGGGCGAGCGATCGGCGGAAAAGGTGTAGAGAACGCTGACGACATCGGCGTAGCGGGTGACGATCCATGCGTGGAGGAAAGGATCCCAGTGGACAGGATCCTCTTCGCGGAGGCGGCGGAACAAGGGGTCGGGAGTGGCGAGAACGGCAGGAGCCAGCAGGCGGGAAAGGCTGAGGGCAGGGGCGCCCGCGTGGGGGGAGGGCCGGTCTGGATTGGAGATTGCCATGGGGAGCAGAGCCTCGTGGGAAGGAGAGCAGACGCAGCGTGCTAGCGCGGCGGCCCGGCCTCCAGGCGGGCAAGAATCAGGCGCTCGATTTCGACGGAAAGATCGGAGATGGTGGGAGCGTCGAAGAGGCTGCGCAGGGGCAGCTCGACGCCGAAGCCGTCGCGGACGCGCGCAATCACCTGGGTGCCAAGCAAGGAATGGCCTCCGAGGAGGAAGAAATTTTCATTTACGCCCACGCGCTCGAGGCCCATCAGGGAGGCGAGTATGGCCGCCAGGCGCTTTTCCGCCGGGGTACGCGGAGCCACATATTCCGGGCCGCCGGTCTGGAGGGCGGGATCGGGCAGCGCGGCGCGGTCCACTTTGCCATGCGGAGTGCGCGGAATCTCCTTCACGGAGATAAAAATGGAAGGGACCATATATTCGGGGAGCGAAAGGCGCAAAAACTCCTGGAGCGACGCCTGGGAAATTTCGGCTCCGGGAAGCGGAGCCACAAAGGCCACCAGACGGTTTTCTCCCGTGGCGTCCTGCCAGGCGATTACGGCGCTTTCGGCCACGGAGGAATGCCTGCCAATGGCGGTGACCACTTCGTTGGGCTCGATGCGGAAGCCGCGAATCTTGATTTGCTCGTCGATGCGGCCCAGATAATCGATTTGTCCATCGGGAAGCAGGCGGACAAGATCACCGGTGCGGTAGAGACGGGCTGGAGAGGAGGGGCCGGCGGGCAGAAAACGCTCCGCGGTCAGGTCCGGACGATTTCGATAGCCGCGTGCCAATCCCGCGCCCGCCAGATACAATTCGCCCGGCTCGCCCGGGGGAACGGCGCGAAGGGAAGCATCGAGGATGAGGGCATGAATATTGGCGATGGGACGGCCAATGGGCGGGCGGCCGCTGCCATTGGAGACGGGGTGAACAGCGCCTGATGTGGCCACCACGGTGCATTCGGTGGGGCCATAATTATTCACCAGGGCGAAGGGGAGGCTGGAGGGGGGATAGTGGCGCAATGTATCTGCGCCGGTGAGCAGGATGCGCAGAGAGGAGGGGGATGGCCAGTGAAGAGCGATGAGGCGCTCGGCCAGGGCGGTGGGAGCGAAGCTGAGTGTAATTTCGCTCTCGAGGATCCAGTCGCGGAGCGTTTCGGGGGCCATGCGCAGTGTGTCTTCCGGCATGTGGATGCTGGCTCCGGCGGCAAGATGCGGCCAGAGCTCCCACACGGCCGCGTCGAAGCCCGGGCTGGCAATCTGCGTGGCGCGATCCTGTGAGGTGACGGAAAACTCACGGCCATGCCACTCCACCAGATTGAGCAGGCTCGAATGTGTGATTTCAACGCCCTTGGGCTGGCCCGTGGAGCCGGAGGTATAAATGACGTAGGCGAGAGAATCGGGGGCGAGAGCGACGGCGGGCAGCGCGGGCGAGGCGGCGGCAATGGCGGCGTGATTCTCGTCGAGGGCAATGACCGGCAGCGCTCCGGTGGAAAGGGAGCGGGCAAAGGGCGACATGGCAATGAGAGCGGCCGCGGCACTATCCTGAAGGATAAAATTGAGGCGTTCGGCGGGATAGGCGACGTCGAGAGGCAAGTAGGCCGCTCCTGCCTTGAGGACGGCGAGGGCGGCTACAACGAGCTCCGGGGAGCGATCCAGGGCGATGGCCACCAGGGAACCGGGAACGACACCGAGGGAGTGGAGGTGATTGGCGAGGCGATTGCTCTGTTCCTCGAGCTGGCCATAGCTCAGGCGGGAGGCAGGAGCGGCAACAGCGAGGGCCAGCGGGGCAGACTCCGCGAGCGAATGAATCCGGCCGACGACGCTGGCGCGGTGCAGCTGGTTTTGCGTGGCGCTCACCTGCAGGGCTCCGGGAACACCCAGGAGGCTGGCCGACGCCGGGGAAGGAAATGCCCCAAAACGATTCTCATGACCTTGTCCTGACATTACCTAGTATTATACTCAATAAGAGCGGCAATCATTCAGTCCTGTTGGTGGATTCCTGCGAGCGCACAGCTTCGCGGCTGGCGCGGGCGGCGAAAGCCAGCTCGATGAAAGGCTCGAGGAAGCCCTTCATTTCCTGGTGGAGAGAAGAGCCGCTGGCCATCAGGCCGCTGCGGAGCGTCTTGGGCTGATTGAAGAGGACGGGCTGGCCCTCGAGGGTGCAGACGCGGCCACCGGCGGATTCCACCAGAGCGACGCCGGCGGCTATGTCCCATTCATTTTTTGGCGAGAGGGTCCAGGTGGCATCGGCCAGGCCGGCGGCCACGCGAGCCAATTTATAGGCTACAGAGCCCATGGGGATGAAGGAAAAGGGCTGCGCTTCGAACTGCTTCCAATTGCCGCGGCGAACTTCACTGCGGCTGGCAAGCACCACCGCGCCGGCAAGATGCTGGCGGGCCGTGGCGCGAACGGGAAGGCCATTGCAGGTGACGCCGGAATCGAGCGAGCCGAGGATGATTTCTCCCGTGGCGGGATTGCAGATGCCGCCGGCGATGGCGCGGGCATTTTCGACCAGTCCCACCGAGATACACCATTCGGGGATCCCCTCGACAAATTCGCGGGTGCCATCCAGCGGGTCCACCACCCAGACACGGCTGTGGGAGAGGCGGATGGGATCGTCGGCGCTTTCTTCCGAGAGCCATGCTTCCTGGCCGAGAACGAGATTTTCGCGGAGGACGCGATCGGCGACGCGGTCGGCTTCTGTGACCGGTCCGCGGCCGCCGCTCTTGTGATCGGCATCGACGGCTCCGGGAATGAAACCGGAAATCGCGTCACGGGCGGCGAGCAGGGCGCGCTCCATGCGGGCCAGAATTTCGTTGGGTGCGGACAATTCGTCACCATCCTCGATTCGTAGATTGGCCGGTGAGAACACCGGGTCAGACCCAAAGCATGCGCGCGCCGCTGGCCAGCAGGACGATGCAGAGCACGGCACGGAGCCAGCGGCCGGGAAGCACGTTTGCCAGGCGGACGCCGAGCAGCGAGCCGGGGATGGAGCCGATGAGCAAGGGCAGCACCACGCCGGCATCCACGTTGCCCAGGCGCATATGCGCCAGGCCGGCCACGCCGGTGAGCAGCACCGCGTGGATGATATCGGTGCCGACCAGCGTAGCGGGAGAGCTGCGGACGAAGATGAGCAGCAGAAGCATAATCACGCTGCCGGAGCCCACCGAACTGGCTCCGACCAGCAAGCCGGAGAACAGCCCGATGAGCACGAGGCGAAGCATGGGTTCGGGAGGAGCTCCGCCGGGGGCGGCAAAATATTTTTCCAGCCGCCCCTGAAAATAGAGCAGCACGGGAATGCATACCAGCAGGATGCCCAGAAAGATGCGGAGCATGTTATTGAGCTGCGGGCCATAGACGGCGCGCAGGTGGGCCAGGATGGCCACGCCGATAAGGGCGCCGGGAAGGCTGCCGAGCGAGAGAGCTCCCACAAGTTTCCAGCGGACGTTGCCCTGGCGCCAGTGGAGGAAGCCGGCGCCGATTTTGGTGATGGAATTGAACGCGGCGTCGGAGCCGACAGCCACCAGAGGAGGCACGCCGAGGCCGAAGATGAGGATGGGAAGAAGCAAGACACCTCCGCCCACGCCTGTGAGGCCGACCAGGGAGCCAACCAGCGCGCCGATCAGGATTTTGACGAAGATGAGCATTGCAGGAGACATGACAGCGGCCGAATATCCTCTGCGGGAAGCGAAGAATGCGCCGGCCACGGCGTGCCAGCGAGTGAAACCGCGGGCCTGCCCAGCAGAGCAGGCCCGGAAAGCGGGGTGGAACGGTTAGGATTGCGGCGCGTTATTGTTTACGCCAATGAAGCCTTCCCGTTCGAGGTGCAGGAAGATTTCCTGGGCTGCTTCCTCGGGCGAAAGGTCGCCGGTATCTATGACCACATCGGCATCGGCGGGAGCCTCATAGGGATCGGAGATGCCGGTGAACTGCTTGAGCACGCCGGCGCGAGCCTTGGCGTAGAGGCCTTTGCGGTCGCGCTGCTCGCAGGTTTCGAGCGAGGTGGCGATGTGGACCAGGACGAAGCCGCCATGTGGCTGGATCATGCCGCGAACTTCCTTGCGGATGGCGTCGAAAGGCGCGATGGGAGCGCAGATGGCGATGCCGCCGTTTTTGGTGATTTCGGAGGCGACGTAGCCGATGCGCTTGATATTGAGGTCGCGGTGCTCGCGGGAGAAGCCGAGCTCGGAGCTGAGATGCTTGCGGACGAGATCGCCATCGAGAAGCGTGACGGGGCGGCCACCCATTTCGAGGAACTTGACGCGGAGGACGTTGGCGATGGTGGATTTGCCGGAGCCGGAGAGGCCAGTGAAAAACACGGTAAATCCCTGGCGATTGCGGGGCGGATAGCTGCGCTGGAGCTCCTTGGCAACATCGGGAAAAGTGAACCAGGAGGGGATTTCGCGCCCTTCGTTGAGGCGCTGGCGCAATTCCGTGCCGGAAATATTGAGTACGCGCTCGCCCGGCTTGACCTCATCATCGGGGACGTAGACACCCTTCTCTTCGAGATAGACCATCATGTTGAAGGGGACCATCTGTATGCCGATGTCTTTTTCGTGTTTGCGGAAGACTTCCTGGGCTTCGTAAGGGCCGTAGAAGGGCTTGCCGTCGGAATCCTTGCCTGGGCCCGCGTGGTCGCGGCCGACGATGAAATGGGTGCAGCCGTGATTTTTGCGTATGAGGGCGTGCCAGATGGCTTCGCGCGGGCCACCCATGCGCATGGCCAGGGGAAGCAGGGCGAGACGGACCGTATCCTTGGGGTAGCGGGAGAGCAGAGCCTCATAGCAGCGGACGCGGACATAATATTCAACGTCGCCGGGCTTGGTCATGCCGACCACGGGATGAAGAAGGAGATTGGCTTCGACCTGTTTGGCGGCGCGGAGGGAAAGCTCCTGGTGGGCGCGGTGCATGGGGTTGCGCGTCTGGAAAGCGACCACGCGGCGCCATCCGAGGCGGGCAAATTCGGCGCGGATCTGAGCGGGGGTGAGGCGCAGCGGGCGGAAATCATAGTGGTGAGGCATCTCGAGGCCTTCCAGGCGCCCGCCCACGTACCAGGGATTGGTGGAATCGAGCACATGCTTCACGCCGGGATGAACGCGGCTGGAGGAATTATAGACGGCGCGGACCTCGGCTTCGCGGTCTGGCTGCCAGATTTCCTCGACGTGGAGAGCGGCGAGCATGACGCCTTCGGCGTCGCGCAGCGCCACGGTGGCTCCTGGAGCGAGCTTTTTGGCGAATTCCTCGGTGACATCGAGGACGATGGGCATGGGCCAGAGCACGCCGCTGGCGAGGCGCATTTTGGAGGCGACACTTTCGTAATCGGCGCGATTCATGAAGCCGCGGAGGGGGGAAAATCCGCCGGAAAGCAGCAGTTCGACGTCGCACATTTGGCGGGGGGCGAGGTCCCAGCTAGGCCATTCGCGCGATGCCGCCTTCATTTCCGCGGCGCGTTCCGGCGCCGCCATCAAATTGACAAGTTCGCCGCCGTGCGGCGCAATCAGGTGGTCATGCTTGGATTCCACTCGTGTCTCTCCATTTTGAATTTCAGATTTTAGGTCCAGAAAGCGGAACTTGCACCGCGGGATTACAACGCAAGAGCCGTACACGCGGCATGGCCTAAGGCCATCGCCGCCGATCCGCCGAAACCGAACTACAGATAAGCCGGCAGCAGCGGCAGGGTCACTATTGTAGCTTACACATGGTGATCAAGTCTGTGGAAATCTGAGTTGCCCCATCCATGTTGTCGGGAATGGTGTGCGGCGCGTTGGGGACGCATTTGAATTCGTGCTTGGATTGGACCAGCATGGCGTAATCCAGGCCAAGAGGCACGGCCGAACTGGTGTCCAGCCCGCCGTAGATGAATTCCACGTCGGTCTTGGGGAAATTCACATTGGCGTCCGCGGAGGCCACGCTATCGCTATAGAAGAGGGAGGCATCTCCCTGATTTTCATCGGTGCAGCGGGAATCGCCGTAGGAAGCGTCGAGGAGAGCTTTGGGCCCTGCCTGATAGCAAGGCGTGATGGGCTGTGCATTGGGGCAGGTGGTGAGTTCGGTGGACATGGGGCCCTGATTGCAGAGGCATCCATAATCCACGCGGCCGAAGGGAGGTCCGCTGGCCACCTCAGCCATGGCGACAATGGTATCCAGGCCGAAGTGAGCCAGGCCATAGGAGATGGCTCCGCCGCCGCCGCTGACGCCATGGAGGCAATAGGGCGCCGCTTGATTGGAATTGTGGATATTCGCGTAGACCCACTGGGCCACGGAAACGAAACGGCAGGAGAGCGCGCGCGGCCCTCCGGGGCCTTGCAGCCAGCCATTGGTGCCGCCGGTGAAGCCGACCTCGGCGGTGGTGAAGCCGGCGGCGGTGAGATTGGAAACCACCAGGGCGCCAAAATTGTAGGCGACATCGTAATACTGGTTGCCGCCACTGCTGGTGGAAAGAAGTATGGTGCCGACGGGGGCGACGGTGGGTTGGAGCACCTTAAGCTGTGCGGAGAAAGTGGCCACGTTGGGGCAGGTGATGGTAAGGGCATAGCAGGTGCCGTTCACGCCGGCTCCGCAGCTCATGGAAGCGGAAGTGACCATTCCCGTGGCGTCGATGCCCGTGCCGGCGAGCGCCACGGCCTGCATGCCGTTGGCGGCGTTATCCGCGATGGTGAGTGTGCCGGTTAACGGCCCGGAAAGAGCGGGGGCGAAAATTACAGTGACGACGCAGGAGCCGCCGGCGGGCAGCGAGGCTCCGCAGGTGTTGGTCTGGGTGAAATTGGAAGTGGCCGAAACGGAGCTGATGGCCAGTGCCGAGCCTCCCGAATTGGTGATGGTCACCAGCTGGCCGGCGCTCTGTGTGCTTACGGTCTGTTCGGCGAAGGCAAGATTGGCTGTGGAGAGCGAAGCTGCCGGCGGGCTTTGCTGGAAGGAGGTTCCCGAGCCGCCACTGCCACAGGCGGCAAGCACCGCGGCGAGGCCGAGGACCGCTCCGGGGCCGAGCAGGGCCGAGAGGCGTCGAGGCTGCGCGATTTGTGGAATGGCTTTTAGCATTTCCTGTCTTTTGGCCGGCAGGCTTCGGGGCCTACGGCAGCTTGCAATAGTTCATCAGATCGCCGGTAATCTGCGTGGCGCCATCCAGTGTATCGGGAATCTTGTGGCCGGCATCGGCCACGCAGGCCAGCGCATGCTGGGAGGTGACCAGGGTGGCATAATCCAAGCCAAGAGGCACAGCCTCGGAGAGATCGGTGCCGCCATAGAGGAAGCGGACATTGGTTTTCGGATAGGCGAGATTGGCGTCGGGAGAATCGTTGCTGTCATTGAAGAACAGCATGGCGTCACCGGTGCTATTGGGGGAGCACATGCCGGCGGCGTCATAGGAGGCATCGAGGAGGGTCTGTGAGCCCATGGAGCCGGTGGTATAACATTCGCTGATGGCGGGAGCGTTGGGGCACCCCGTGGCGCCGGTGGGCTGGGGGCCGCGGTTGCAGAGGCAGCCATAATCCACGCGGCCGAGGGGAGGCCCGCTGGTGATTTCGACCATGGAGAATATAGAATCGGCGCCGTAATCGGCCAGGGCATAAGCGATGCCCGCGCCGCCACCGCTATTGCCAGTGGCGCAGTAGGGCCTGGTCGCGCTGCCATCGTGGATATTGGTGTAGGTCCATTGAGCCATGCTGGCCCAGCGGCAGGCCAGTGCGCGCGGACCGCCCGGCCCGCTGAACCAGCCGAAATTATCTCCCACGACGGTGGGAAGAGAATCCCATTTGATTTGCGCGGTGGTGAAGCCGGCTCCATTGAGCGTGGAAATCATCATTGCGCCATAGACGAAAGAGCTTTCATAGAAATCCACGCCGCCCAAGCCCGGCGCCAGCAGGACGGTTCCCACCGGGGTTCCCGAGGGGGAATCCACCTTGACCGTTCCGGTAAGTGCCGCGACGTTGGGGCAGGAAACATCGATTTCATAGCAGGTGCCTGAGAGTCCGCCGGTGCAAGGCCCGCTGGCAAGCTGGGTGACGCTGCCGAGGGGGTCGGTGCCGACACCTGCCAGCGCCACGGCCTGCGTGCCCGCGCTATCGCTGACGGCGAGCATGGCGGCGGCCGGGCCGGATAGGGCCGGCGAAAAGATCACCTGGACGGTGCAGGAGGATCCCGCGGCGAGGCTCGAGCCGCAATTATTCGTTTGTGTGAAGCCGATTCCCACGGTGATGCCGGTGAGACTGACCGGCGCGCTGGTTCCATTATTGACCAGCACGGCTTGCGGCGCGCTGGAGGATTTCGCCGTCTGATTGCCGAAAGCCAGGCTCGAGGGCGTCACGGTGAGCAGGGGCTGAACGGGCGTGAACCCGCCTCCGCCACCGCACCCGGACAAAACCAGAACCAGGGCGGCCAGCAGGCCGACGGCATGGAAACTCTGCCAGCGGCCGATGGCAGGCTCAATCGCAGTGCTTTTGGCGCTCTTCACGTTTCAACCCCCTTGAAAATCCGGATGGGCACCCGGAGGCCGGATGCCTGCCCTGCCCGACGATTCCCAAGGACCATTCGGGCGGCCGCAATACAGATGGAAAAAGGTATGAAACGCCACCAACTGTATTGAACCCGAACGGAAAAAAACGGTTTCGCGAAACTTTACATTATTTTTCAAACACTCCTCCGGGCAGGCAATGCCCGCGGGGAGGAGAGGCCGCCAGCTACTTTGGAGAGTGATCCACGACGAATTTTTCAATTGCGTCAATGGTCTGGAAATTCTCGTGGGTGATTTCCTCGTCGGCGATGCGGAGGTGGAAGGTCGTCTCGAGGAACGACACCAGCCGGAAAATGCCGAGGGAATCGAGGACACCCTTTTCGGTGAGCGATTCGTCATCGGCCAGCACGGTAATGGCCTTGCCTTTGGCCAGACTCTCCATCACGAACGCCCTGACCTGATCCTTCCTTGTATCGGTTTCCTGCGCCATCTTTGTTGTCTCCTTCTTTCGGCGTTGTGCGCCGTCAAGTTTCAGATGCGGACTGCGAAAGCGAACCAGGAAGCGGCTAACGCGCCGCGCCTGAAGTCTCCCGGGCAAGCGTCTGCCGGTCAATCTTACCGGTCGAGGTCTTGGGCAGCAGAGTGGCCCGTATCTCGATGGTTTCCGGAATCATATAGGAAGGCACCTTCCTGGCGCAGTGCTGTTGCACGTCGATGGGCGTCAGCTCAACCGATTCGTGCAGGGCCACCACGGCGCGGATGCGATTGCCGATTTCGTCGTCGGGCGTAGTGAGGCAGACGGCTTCGAGAATGCCGGGATGACTCAGCAGCGCCGCTTCGATTTCGCCGAGCTCGATGCGGTAGCCGCGGCTCTTGATCATGCTATCGCGCCGGCCGACGAAATCATAATTGCCATCGGGGCCGAGCTTGACGATGTCGCCTGTGCGGTAGGCCTTTTCCTCGAACTGCGTCTGAAAGGCATTGGGGACGAGGCTTCTGGCCGTCTTTACGGGATCGGCCCAATAGCCGTTGGTCACCGTCGTGCCCCGGCAATAGAGTTCGCCTTCCTCGCCCTCGGCGGCGAGGCGATCGCCCTCGGCGACGGCAAAAACATCGCTATTCTCGCAGGCGCGGCCGATGGGCAGACGCTCCATTTTCTCCAGCCGCTCCGGCTCGACGCGATAATAGGTGCAGACATTGGTTTCCGTAGGCCCATAGAGATTGTACAACTCCGTGCGGGGAAGCTGGAGGGCCAGCTGGCGAAGATATTTCATGGGAAACACTTCTCCGGCAAAGAGCAGGATGCGGAGGCCCTGAAGGCTCGAGGGCTTGAGATTGCCGCGCTGCAGCAGCATCACCAGCGCGGACGGCACGGAATACCAGATGGTGAGTTCGCGTTTGTCAATAAACGCGGCCACGCTGGCGGGAAACATCTGCACTTCGTCGGGAACCATGAAGAGCGTGGCGCCCGCCTCGAGGGTATTATAAATATCGAAGACGGAAAGATCGAAATGGTGCGGGGCATGATTGGAGAGCCTGTCTTCGCCGCACACGCGAAATTTTTCCGCGCACCAATTGACGAAGGTGAGCGCATTCAGATGGGAAAGCATGACGCCCTTGGGAGCTCCCGTGGAGCCGGAGGTATAAAGGATATAGGCCAAGTCGGTGGAGATGGCCGGGCAGGGGGGGGCGGGCAGGCCGGCAAACGCGGCGGCGTCGCTCCACTTGAGGCGCCCGGAGCTTTCATCGGCTCCCTTATCCGCCAGCATCACGCTGAAATCGATGGAAGAAACAGCCTGGGGATCCAACGCCGCGAGGCGCTCTGGGGTGGTGAAGAGGGCGCGAATGCCGCAATCGCGGATGATGAGCTGAATGCGCGCGGCGGGCGCCGAAGGATCCAGCGGGACGTAGATGGCGCCGACCTTCATGGCCGCCTGCATGGCCACCAGGCTTTCCACGGCCTTGGGGAAATAGATGCCGAGGCGGTCGCCGCGGCGGATGCCGCGGGCAAGGAGCAGCCGGGCCATCTGGCTGGACTGTTCCTCGAGCTGGCGGTAGGTGAGCGTGCGCTCGCGCGCCCACACCGCCGTCTTCCCGGGATGAAGTTCGGCGCTGCGGCGCAAAAGATGTGTGAGCAGATAGGCCATTACCGGTTTTCCCCTGTCGCCGAGGTTTTCACAGCCCGCGCATCCCGGCGATGATGAGGCGCTGAATCTCGCTGGTGCCGGAATAGATCTTTCCGGCAATGGCATCGCGAAGCTCCCGCTCGATCTGGTATTCGGTGGTATAGCCGTAGCCGCCATGGATCTGGATGGCGTCGAGGCAGCTCTTTACGTATGCTTCGCTCACGTACAGCTTGGCGATGGCAATTTCGCGCAGCGGGTGCTTGCCTTCGCGCTTGAGCCAGGCGGCTTTATAGACGGCCAGGCGCGAGGTTTCCAGCCGGACTTCCATTTCCGCAATCATGTCTGCGATGGCGGGAAAATTTCCGATGGGCTGGCCAAACTGCTGGCGTTCGCGGGCATAGGCCAGGCAGGTCTCCAGCAGGCGCTGCATGGCGCCCACGTGGCTGGCGGCGATGCAGATGCGCTCCCATTCCATGGAAGCGGTGAAGATGGCGGGACCGGCGCCCTCTTTGCCCAGAAGATTTTCGAGAGGCACCTCGACATCCTCGAGCGAAAGCTCGGCCATCGGAGAAGTCCGCAGGCCCATCTTGTGGAGCTTGCGGCTGATTTTCATTCCCGGGGTTCCCTTCTCGACGATGATTCCGGTGATGCCCGCGGGGCCCTTTGCGGGGTCCAGATTGGCGAAGATGATCAGCAGGTCGGCGATGGGGGCATTGGAGATAAAGGTTTTGGTGCCATTGAGGATGTAGCGATCGCCTTTTTTTTCGGCGCGTGTGCGCAGGCTATAGGCGTCGGAGCCGGACATCGGCTCCGTCATGGCGTGCAGGCCCACCCATTCCCCGCTGACGAGCTTGGGCAGGTAGCGGCGCTTCTGCTGCTCATTGCCAAACATCCAAATGGGGATTTCCGAGGTCCACATGTGGGCATTGATGGAGAAGGTGAGGCCGTTATCGCGGTTGCCATAGCCCAGGGCTTCGAGGCCGCAGGCGGTGGTGAGGATGTCGGCGCCCTGTCCGCCATATTCCTGGGGAATCGGCAGCCCCTGGATGCCCATCTCCGCGCATTTTTTCCAGCCATCGAAAGAAAATTTCTCTTCCTGGTCGAGCGCGATGACATCGTCTTTCAGCTCGTTTTTCGCGAACTTGATGATCGTCTGCCGCAGCGCCTGCTGCTCTTCATTGAAAGAAAAATCCAAGGCTCCCTCGCTCCAAAGAATGGATTGGTACCGCTTGCCCCCGCCCCGCGAAACCGCCGATGCCGGGCGAAGGCACAAAACTTTTTCCGCCAGAACCGTTGAGAAACCCGCGGCCCGGGCCCTTGCACCGCGCAAGCTGGGCCGCGGGGAAAGGCGCCGAGCCCGGCCGATGCGGCCTTAGGCCTTTTCCACCGTATAGCCGGCGAGCCGCACTTCCACGCTTTTCTGTATCAGCGAAACCGAGACCACCAGGCTGCGATCAGTATGCTTCGCCAGCAGGATACCCTCGACGCCATCCAGCGAGCCGCCCTTGATGCGCACCCGCTCGCCCACGTTCAGATAGGGATGCGGGGCGAAGGGCACCTGCTGCTCGACCAATCTCTGGATATCGGCAATCTGCTTTTCCGGTATGGCGATTCCCTTCCCCTGCACGCCCACAAACTCGACCACGCCGACGGCCCGGAGCACCGGCAAGCGCGCCTCACCCGTGGCGGGAATCCTGACGAAGACGTAGCAGGGAAACAGAGGAACCTCGACGGCTTTCCTGCGGTCGCTCCAGCGATGCACTTCCCTGGAGACGGGAAGGAAAGTGTGGATGCCCTTCTCGAGGGTTTGCTGGGCCACTTTTTTTTCGTGGCGGGAGCGTGTGCGAACCGCGAACCAGAGCGAGGCGGCGGAGGGTTCCGGCCCGGGCGCGGAACCGGGAGTTAGGGATGGATTTTGGTGCATGGCTCCGCTCTCTGACTCCCATCGTCAGCGGTGATACCCCCACAAACCGGCTGAATTGCTTCAGCCTCCTATAACCTCGGACTCGAGGCGATGCTAAAGTCTCTCGTAGAGGGCTTGCGGAATCGGATAGGTGCGCTTATTGAGCACCGCGCCGAGCAGGCGAACGCCGGCGCCTTCCATAACTTCCTTGGCGCTGCGCGCCGCCTGACGCCGCGTGGAATCGGACTGGAGGACCAGGATCGCCCCCTCGACCAGCGCACCCAGCGTGAGCGCATCGGAATAGGCTGCCAGCGCAGGAGAATCCAGCAGCACATAATCAAATTCCTTCACCAGCTCCGCCAGGCGCGTGCGCATGCCCTCGGAATTGAGCAGGCGCTCCTTATTTTCGCTGGTGGTTCCGGCGGGCAGCACCCACAAATTCGATCCCGCCACCTGGATGGCGAAGCTGCGAATCGGCCCGGCCTGTGCAATGGCGTCTGTGAGGCCGTGGCGATTCTCGAGTCCAAAGAGCTGGTGCAATGCCGGGCTGCGGAAATTGGCGTCCACCAGGCAGATATTTCCCTCAGCCTGGGATGCCAGAGCATCTCCGGCGCGGCCACAGACGGAAGTGCATCCATCGCCGGATTCGACGGCCACAAAGATCACCGCTTTGGGAGGCTCCTCCTTGGGATTGAGGAAGACCTGCTGGACCAGGCGCGCGGATTCTTCACGCATCTTGGCTTCCATCTTCAGGCGATGGCCAGCCGCTGCCGCTCTGGGCGAGGTGGTGGCGGCCTGCGCCGGGGTGGTTAACGAGGGGGATGGTGCCTTGGATTCAGCGGCGCTCTGGTTGCCGAAGAGCTCTCGTTCCTTTTCTTTTTCCTTTTCCACCTGCTGCAATAGCTCGTAGTTTTTGCTCAAGGCTGTGTCCTCCGGTTTACGGGCTGGCTGGCCGAACCAGGCGCCTGCTCCGCTGCTGCTGGCGTGGTATCGCCATTTGCCGCCGTGCCATTGCCCGTCCGATGCGGAAGCGGCAGAATAAGCCGTTGCCCAGCCTCGATGTGGTTCGGGTTGGCCAAACCATTCAAATCCGAAATCTGCTGAAAATTTTTGGGCTCCGCCTGGCCGAGATATTGGAGGCTGAGCTGCGAAAGCGTTTCCTGCGGTTTCACCACCACGGTCACCATTCCCGGGGCATCCGGCCTGTCATCGGCCTTTGCCAGCGCCGCCGCACCGGAGCTCGAAGAGCTCCTGGCGGCCTTGTTGGGATGAAGCGCGGCGGACTCGCTGGCGGCCTTTGCGGGCACGGGAGCGGGCGCTGCGACTGGCTGGGAGACGCCAGCGCCGCTCGAGGAGCTTGCCTCCGCAGGGAGGCTTGCGGGCTTTGGCGCAGGCGCAGCCGGCGAACTGGCCGCTGTGACCGGCGCGACAATCGGCTTGCCATTTTTGCCGCGCAGGCCGTATCCGGCAGCGAAAACCGCCAGAAGCACAACCGCGGCAGCGGCCCAATAGATGGGCCTGCGGTCCTGCAAAGGCTTGGCGAAGGAAGCGGCCAAAGGCAAACTTTCCGCCAGCGAAGCGGGGAGAGCGGCAGGCCGCATTTCCGCGGGCGCAGGAACATCTGCGGCGGAAGTAGCGGCGGCAGAGACAGGAAGAACCACGGCATCGCGTTTCTGATCCGCGGGAAGAAGCGGCCGCTTATCGGCTGGCACCTTGGCAACCGCGGGGAGCGGGCCGGCAGCATGGACGGGCCGCGGAGAAATCGGCTTTGCAACGGCAGGGAGAGGCACGGGCGCGGCGGGCTTCACGGCGATCGGCTCGAGCGCCGGCGGCGCGAGAAAGACGGGCGATGCGACGGGAGGCGCCACTGGCGAAGCAATGACGGCCTGCGGAGGAGTGGGCGCGAGGAGCGGCGCGGGCGCAGGGAGTCGCGCGACCGCGGCACGCTGGCGCTGCTCGTCTTCGGCGCGAACCTCCGCGGCAAAGCGTTCGGCCTCCGCGGCCATGGAATTTACGGCCAGCTCTTCGGCCACCTGACGCAGGATGGCCTCATCCACCACCGGCTGCTTTTCGGCGTAGCCCCAGGAAAGGGCGTTGAAGCAAAGATTATTGATATTGCGGGGGATGCCCAGGCTGTGGCGCGCAATGATTTCCACCGCGCCAGGGGTGAAGAGCTTCCCGGATTCGAGGCCCGCCACTTTCAGGCGGTGTTCGATGTAATCGGAGGTTTCCGCGGCGGAGAAAGGTTTCAGGCGGCTGAGGATGGCCACGCGCTGGCTCAACTGGACCAGCGAAGGATGCGCGAGCTTTTCGGCCAGCTGGGGCTGGCCCGCCAGGATGATCTGCAGGAGCTTGCTGCGCGTGGTTTCGAAATCGGAGAGCAGGCGAACCGTCTCGAGCACGGAATGATCCAGGTTCTGCGCCTCGTCGATGATGAGCACAAACTGTTTGCCGGAGCGGGCATTTTCCACCAGCGCCTCGTTGAGCCGGGAATGCATCTCGACGAGATCGAGGCCCTGGGAGGGGATGCCCATATCGGTGAGCAGGTAGCGGAGGAATTCGCGTGTATCGCACTGGGTCTGGAACAGGAAGACGGTGCGTGCCCCGGGTTCAAGATCCTGCATGAGGCGGAAGAGCAGGCTGGTCTTGCCCATGCCTGGTTTGGCCACCAGGGCCACGAAGCCTCGTCCCGTCTTCAGGCCATAAAAGAGGGAAGCGAGTGACTCCCTGTGCGTTTCGCTCATAAAGAGGAAACGAGGATCGGGAGTCACCCCGAACGGTTGTTCGCGCAGCTTATAGTATTCGAGAAACATCCGGCCCGCTTCGCTCCCGTATCCGTGTGTCTAGTTATCGCCCCGCGGCATGGAAGCAAACACCGGGATATCCAGCAACTCTTCGACCTGATCGGGCCGGCGGAAGGAAGAATCGAAATACTCCGCCAGGAAGACGAGCAGGATGCTGACGACGCCGGCCAGGATGATGCCCAGCACGGTAAACAGGACGGGCGAGGTGGAAGGCAGTGCCGGGACGATGGGAGGCTCGGCGAGTGCTACGTTGACGATGCGCTCGTTATCGAGGGCATCGGCGATGCGCGCCTCTTCCTCTTTCTTCTGATAGAGGAGGTAATTATCCTCATCGGCCTTGACTTCGCGAAGCAGGTCGCCCTGCTGGAGGCTCATCTGCTCCATTTTCACGGAATCTTCGCGGTAGGCATTCAATCCCACGGCCATGGCGGTGGCCAGGCCCTCATATCCCGCCAGGTCCGCTTTGGCTTTGGCCAGATCCTCGCGGAGCAATTCATAGGTGGGATCGTTATCGGAGGTGCGAGTCATGGTGGGCTGCAGCTCAGCCTGCTGGATGGATTTCTGGGCGTCGGCGATCTGCTGGTCCACTTCCTTCACCAGGCGGTAGCTGGGATCGTATTTGGTGAGCAGTTCGGTGCGCTTCAATTCCAGGCTCAGCAGCGTGCTGCGCAGGGAATCCAGCAGCAGGCTGGCATCGCTGGATTGCACGGCGGTCTGCATGCGCGGCGAAGTGGCGCGGAGCTGCTGTTCGATGTCATGGATGCGCTGTTTGGTCTGGCCGACCTCTGCCTGTGTGGTGCGCAGGGTGGAATCGAAATCGGCAATCTTCTGGGCGGAAGCGTCGCGCAGGGAAGCCGCGGCGGCCACCTTTTCATCCTGGCTGAAGGTGGAAAGCTTGGCTTCCTGGCTGGCCAGGTCTGAGCGGAAGCGCGCCGTCTGGGTCTCGAAGAAATCCAGAGCGCCGGGCATACGCCGCACGTCCAAATGCTTCTGCATGTAATCCTGTGCGAGGACGGTGAGGACGTTGGCGGCCAGCTGAGGGTTCTTCGAAGCGTAGCTGACGGTGATGATATTGCTCTTTTTGAGCGCTTCGATTTTGAGGTCGCTGGCGAGCTTGCGGGCGGCACGCTCGGTGCGGCCCTGCTCGGAACCGGAGCCGGGGGTAACGATGTCCCACAGCGAAGTCTTTTTATCGAGGCCGGTGGTTTGCGCGACCTTGCTGAGCAGGTCGTAGCTCTTCAGCAGCTCGACTTCGGAATTGAGTTCCTCTTCGGTGGTGGCCCCGCCGGAGGACATTTGCTGCGTCTCGGAGGAAGAGCTGGGGGTGACCACGGGATCCTGGCGGGTGTGATTGACGATAATCTTCATGTGGGCGACGTAGTGATTGGAAACCACAAACACCGCCACCAGGACCACGCCCAAAACCATGCCGGCAAAGGAGCGCAGGGCGAGCTTGCGGCGATGGAAGATTACGCCGACAAGGTCGCGCACCGTGCTGGTGCCCATGGTTCCAGGGCCGGCGAAGCGACGCCCATGGCCATTGCCATGGCCGTTGCCGTTGTGGCCATTGCCGTTTCCACCCCCGTTCCCGTGGGCGTGGCCGTTCCCATTTCCAAACCTTGCTTCTTCCATGCCAGCCTCCTTGCGCCCTTGCGGGCGCGCCCTAGAACTGCTGCGGGAATGCCGCCAGCGAGTACGAGGGGATGAATGGTTTCAGCTTCGAGAGAAAATTCTGGGGAACGAAGATCATGTCGCCCGGCTGCAGGTACATATCTTCACTCAGGTTTCCCTCGCGCAGCATCTTTTTCATGTTCAGTGACTTCACTTCAATCAGATCGTTGGATTGTTTGCGGAAGAGAATCACCTGGGAATGCTTGGCCGAATCCGGGGTAAACCCTCCGGCGAGGGCGATGGCCTCGGCCACCGTCACATCTTCGCGCAATTCATATTTTCCGGGCTTGCTCACCTGCCCGAGGGCGGTGAAATAAGGTTTCTGGAAATCCTTGAGGTTGATGGTGACCACGGGATTGTGCAGGATTTTCGCGCTGGCGTAGTCCTTTTCCACGGTGGCGGCCAGTTCGTCGGTGGTCATGCCTTCCACGTGGATGTCGCCCAGATCGTTGAGCGTGATGTAGCCATCGGGCTGCACGGTGACGGTCTGATTGTATTCCGGGACCAGGGGAAAATTGAGGTCCATTTCATCGCTGCGCTTGATGCGATAACGCGGATAACGGTGCTGCAGCGCCGGCCGATTCGGATCCGTCTGCTGCGACATGGCTGAAGAGCCGGCGGCATCCTGCGCCCGCACCGGCTGCACAAATAATCCCAAGCCCGCCAACGACGCCAACACTGCCATCATCAAAAGCTTCTTCACTTCACAGCCTCCCGATTCCGCTGAACCGAATCATTTTTTCTTCACATCCCGGCGCGGGCTGTTGCCTTCCGGCCGTGCCACCAAAAACTTCCCGAACCACTGGCATAAAAAACTTCATGGCGTAAATGCTCCGGGAAATTTCCCCGGGCCATCCCGCCGGAATCCTGTCTTCTTTTCTTTTCGGCGCCAGCACGCTCCAGCAGAGGCCACACGCATGCCAGCGCAGAAACACCTGTACCGCGCATCTTTCTCTACCGGATACATCATAGACGCTCTGCGCCCAGCATGCAATCCAGCAGTTTTCTCATTCTCCCTGGCCCCGAGGTACTAGTACTTCTCATTCGGCCAGATTCAGCCTCATGCTGCCCGACTGGCTGGCTCGAATACAGGCCTTCGGCCAATCTGTCTTCGGCCGGGTGAGACTCCAAGGATAGCGCCCCGGATTGCGCCATTCAAGCAAAACTTCCGGCGGCCGGGGAAATGGGAAACTGGCTGACCATGGCATCTCCCTCTCCGGCAAAATCACCGGCGCGGAAGGCGCGCGACGCCGACGGGAGCCCCCGGAACGACAGTGAATTCATAGGCGGTGAGCGAGCCAAGGATCACCTGCCCTGCTCCGGCGGAGTTTGTGCCGGTCTCGAAGATTCCCGCGTCCTGTGTATCGGCGGCGAAAGCATAGACGACGTGAACGCCGGCGGGAACATTGGCGGTGATGCCGGTATAGGTGGGGTAGGCGCCGGTGGCTTCGATCCATGTGCCGCCCAGAGAATCGAGCTGGTAATAGACCACCTGGCCTGGAGGCGCGGGAGGGCCGTAGGTGTCGGTGACGGTGAAGGTGAAGGTGGGCGCGGAGGTTCCGGCCACATTGTTGGGCAGCGGCGTGACGGCGGTGGAAAGCGGGATGGTTTGCAACTGGGCTTCGGTGAGGATGCTCACTGTGCCATCGTGGGCGTTGGCCGTATAGATCTGGCCCGTGAGGGGGTTGGCGGCGACGGCGCCCGGCGAATTGCCCACGATTACTTTGGTGGATTTCTTGCTGAGGCCATCAATCACCGAGAGCGTATTGCTGCCGGAATTGGTGACGTAGATTTTGTCTGTGGCCGGGTTCACGGCCACTTGCACGGGGAGCAAGCCCACGGCCACGGTGCTGGTATGGTTGGTGCGGCCATCGATCACGGTGATGTTCGAGCCGCCGGAATTGACGACATAAATTTTATTGGTGGGCGCATCCACGGCGAGAGCCGAAGGAACCAGGCCGGCGATCAGCGTGGTGACGGCATTGGTGGCGCCATTGATTTCGGTGACGGTATTATCCCCGGAATCGGCGACGAAAATGGTGTTGGTGAAGGAATTGACGCCCACGGCGGCGGGCGCGAGGCCCACGGGGATGACGGAGGTATTGTTGGTTGCGCCGTCAATGTCGGTGATGGTGTTGTCGCCGCGGTTGGCCACGTAAATCTGGTTGGTGACCGGGTTCACCGCGACGGCCACGGGCTGGATCCCCACAGGGATGGTGGTGGGCAGGTTGGTGGCTCCATCAATCACCGTTACGGTGTTGTCGCCCGCATCGGCTGTATAGATCTGATCGGTGACCGGATTCACCGCTATGCCGGAAGGATCGAGACCGACCGAAACCGTGGTGGTGGCGTTGGTGAGGCCATTGACCACGGTGACGGTGTTGTCGCCGGAGTCTGCGGCATAGATCTGGTTGGTGACGGGGTCGATATCGACGGCCACGGGCGCAAGGCCCACAGGAACCACCGAGGTGACCGTGCCGGCTCCGTTGACCACGGTGAGCGTGTTATCGCCGGAGTTCGCCACGTAAGCAAAATTGGTCTGGCCGTTTACGGCCACGGCGGAGGGGTTGATGCCCGCGCTGATCACGGTGGTCTGGTTGGTGGCGCCATCGATCACCGATACCGTATTCGATTGGAAATTCGAGGCGTAGGCCTTGTTGGTGGTGGGATCGACGACCACGGCGAGCGGCCATCTGCCCACGGCGAGCTTGGTGACCACGTTGGTGGCGCCATCGATCACGCCAACGGTGCTGTCAAACTGCTCGCTGACGTAGATTTTGTTGGTGGCCACGTTGACGGCGATGCCGCGCGGCCCCGCTCCCGTCTGGACGGTGACGACGCTATCGTCGGCGCCATTGATTACGCTCACCGAGGGATCGATGTTGCCCGTGTTGGCCACATAGATGAAGTTCGTCACGGGATTCACCACCACCGAGACCGGCGTGCTGACCACGCGCACGGTATCCACCACAAGTCCCGTGGCGCCATCAATCACCGAGAGGTAACCCATCATTTCGTCGGCCACGTAAATTTTGTTGGTGACCATGTTCACATCGAGCGCGTCGGGATGCTCCATCACCTGGATGGTCGAAGTCTGATTGGTGGCGCCGTCGATCACGGTGATGGCCGTATCGAATTTGTTGCCGATATAAATCTGGTTGGTGATGGTATTGATGGCCGCGGCCGCGGGCATGAGGCCCACGGGAATGGTGGTGGTGCTGTTGTTCGCGCCGTTGATGACGGTGACCGTGCTGTCGGTGAAATTGGTCACGTAGATCATGTTCGTCACCGGATTCACAACCACCGAGCGGGGGAAGACTCCGGTAGGAACGGTCTGGGTCTGATTGTTTTTGCCGTTGATGACCGTGACGTTGTTGCTGGCTTCATTGGCCACATAGATTTTATCGGTCACCGGATTCACGGCCAGGGCGATGGGCGTGGTTCCTACGGCGACCGTCGAGGTCTTGTTGTTGATCTCATTGATCACCGTCACCGAATTCCCTGATTGATTGGCGACGTACACTTTCTTGGTGAAGGGGTTCAATCCCATACCGCTCGGACCGCCTCCCGTGGCAATCGTTTGCGTAACGGATTGCGCGGCCGCCGGCCTCGCCCCCGCGGAAATCACCATCAAACAAAAAAGAGAGCAAAACAAAATGCGCCCGCGTACCCGCATCGTGAACCCCCAGGATTTTAAGTCGGCAACCTCAACCACGCCCGTAGACGTCTTGCCTTGGCTTCATTGTCCTATGTTCCGCCGCGAATCGCACCCACAATTCTTGGCGAAGTTTCGAAGGAAGAAAGCGGCAGGATGGAGCGGGAGGAGCAGGCTTGCCTCCGCCGGCGGCTTGCGGAGGCGCGCCCCATTGCCGCGGCGGCGCGCGCAGGCTCCCTTTCCTCATCCCGCGCCCCGCGGCGCGCCGCAATCCCCAGCGGTGCCGGAAAGCCGCCATTTCGCTCCTCGTTTCCTCCTGGAAGCTTCAGAATGTTCCGCGGTTCCTTGACGTTTGGGGCAATTCCTGTTACAAATGGCGCTTTCGCCGGCACCCATTTTTACAGTCCGTGAAGACGATGGCCGTGTGTGGTTGTGGCCAGAGGCGCGGGCTGAGCTGTAGATTGGGCCATTGCCGGGCGCATGCTCCGGGCTGCATTTGCGGGCCGGAAGCGCGCCACGGCGAGGCCAGCAACGCAACCCACATTCCCTGGAGGAATCTTTAATGCGCACCTTGCTTGCAGGCTGGCCGAAGATGAGCCGGCTGCTAAAAATTTTCGCGACGCTCTGGACGATGACGCTGCTGGGGGCGGCCGCCGCGCTGGCCCAACCGGCCCCGGAAGCCGGAGGGGAAGCGAACCTGAAGCTTCCCGATCTTTCGACGGTGAATTTCCTGGGCATCAACGGGCACAGGCTGCTGACGCTGGGAATCCTCTTCTGCGTATTGGGGCTGGCCTTTGGGCTGGCGATCTACACGCGGCTGCGCCGGATGCCGGTGCACCGGGCGATGCTGGAAGTCTCTGAGCTGATCTATGAGACCTGCAAAACGTATTTGATCACGCAGGGAAAGTTTCTGCTGCTGCTGGAATCGTTTATTGCGGTGGTGATCGTGCTGTATTTCGGGGTGCTGCTGCATTTTGAGGCGCTGCGCGTGGGCATCATCCTGCTCTTCAGCCTGATCGGCATTGCGGGAAGCTACGGGGTGGCGTGGTTTGGCATTCGCGTGAATACCTTTGCGAATTCACGGACGGCCTTTGCGGGATTGCGCGGGAAACCGTATGCCATCAGCGAAATACCGCTGGAAGCGGGCATGAGCATCGGGATGATGCTGATCAGCGTGGAGCTGCTGATGATGCTGGTGATCCTGCTATTCGTTCCGCGGGACTATGCGGGCCAATGCTTCATCGGGTTTGCCATTGGAGAATCGCTGGGAGCGGCGGCGCTGCGCATTGCGGGCGGGATATTTACGAAGATCGCCGACATCGGCTCGGACCTGATGAAAATCGTATTCAAGATCAAGGAAGACGACGCGCGGAATCCTGGCGTGATTGCCGATTGCACGGGAGACAATGCGGGGGATTCGGTGGGTCCGAGCGCCGACGGATTTGAGACCTACGGCGTGACGGGCGTGGCGCTCATCACTTTCATCCTGCTGGGGGTGGCCAATCCTGTGGTGCAGGTGCAGCTGCTGGTGTGGATTTTCGTGATGCGCATCGCGATGCTGGTGGCCAGCGCGAGCTCGTATTTCATCAATGGGGCGATCGCGCGGGGCCGCTTCAGCACCGCCGAGGAAATGAATTTCGAATCGCCGCTGACCTCGCTGGTGTGGCTCACCTCGGGGCTTTCCATCGCCATCACCTATGCGATTTCACGGGTGATCATTCCCGAGCTGGGCGGAGACACGACGCAGTGGTGGAAACTGGCCACCATCATCTCCTGCGGCACGCTGGCGGGAGCGGTGATACCCGAGCTGGTGAAATCCTTCACCTCGACGGAATCGCGGCACGTGAAAGAGGTGGTGACCTCGGCGGAGGAAGGCGGAGCATCGCTGGGCATTCTCTCCGGCTTCGTGGCGGGAAATTTTTCGGCCTATTATCTGGGGCTGACGATTGTGGCCTTGATGTCGGTGGGCTATCTGGTGGCGCAGATGGGGCTGGGGCACCTGATGGTCGCCGCTCCGGTGTTTGCCTTCGGGCTGGTGGCCTTCGGGTTTCTGGGGATGGGTCCGGTGACCATCGCCGTGGATTCCTACGGTCCTGTGACCGACAACGCGCAATCGGTGTATGAGCTATCGCTGATAGAGCAATTGCCCGGCGTGGGGCAGGAGATCAAGCGCGATTTCGGGTTCGATCCGAAATTCGAGCGCGCCAAAGACCTGCTGGAGGCCAATGACGGCGCGGGCAACACCTTCAAGGCCACGGCCAAGCCGGTGCTGATTGGCACGGCGGTGGTGGGCGCCACGACGATGATTTTCTCGATCATCATGGCGCTGACCAACGGCCTGACCACCAACGTGGAGAAACTTTCCCTGCTCCACGCACCCTTCCTGCTGGGGCTGATTACCGGCGGCGCGATGATTTACTGGTTTACGGGCGCTTCGACGCAGGCGGTGACCACCGGCGCCTACCGCGCTGTGGAATTCATCAAAGCGAATATCCACCTGGAAGGCTCGGAGAAGGCATCGGTGGAGGACAGCAAGAAGGTGGTGGAAATCTGCACGAAATACGCGCAGAAGGGGATGCTCAACATCTTCATCGCCGTATTTTTCGCCACGCTGGCTTTCGCTTTCCTCGAACCCTTTTTCTTCATCGGCTACCTGATCTCGATTGCGGTATTCGGTCTCTACCAGGCCATTTTCATGGCCAATGCCGGCGGCGCGTGGGATAACGCCAAGAAAATCGTCGAAGTGGAGCTGAAGCAGAAGGGCACGCCGCTGCACGATGCTACCGTGATCGGCGATACGGTGGGCGACCCTTTCAAGGACACCTCTTCGGTGGCTCTGAATCCGGTGATCAAGTTCACCACGCTGTTTGGCCTGCTGGCGGTGGAGCTGGCGGTGAAGCTGGCCTCGGAGGCCGGCGGCGGGCTGACGCACATCCTATCGGCGGCTTTTTACGCCGTCTCGCTTTACTTTGTGTACCGCTCGTTTTACGGGATGCGCATCCGCACGTCAGACTGACGCGGCGGCACAGGCCAGGGAAAATGCACGGCGGCGCGCGGGAGGGTTTCGGCGCGCCGTTTGTGTCTGCTGGCCATGCTGGCCCGTGCGTTGCCTAGGCTTTCAGGAAATTGAGGAAGCTGCGCGGGCCCGCGCTGAAGCCGGGAAAGACCTCCGCCAGGCGGCGATTGCCCAGGTGGTGAACCACGATTTCGCCGAGCACGGCGCGGAAATCGGTGGTCATGGCGAGGTCGCGACCCTGGTAGAGCTGGCCCGTCTCCATCCCCGGCCAGCGTCCATACACTTTGCCTCCCTTTACGGCGCCGCCCATCACAAACATGCAATTGGCGTGGCCGTGGTCGGTGCCGCGATTGCCGTTTTCCTGTGCCGTCCTGCCGAATTCGCTCATGCTGACGAAGACTACGTCTTCCATGCGCTGGCCCATATCCTGGTGAAACGCGGCGATGCCCTGCCCCAGGTCGCGCAGCAGATTGGCGAGCTGGCCATGCGCGCCGCCCTCATTCACATGGTGGTCCCAGCCGCCGCTATCGAGGAAAGCCACCTCGAGGCCCACGTCGCTTTTGATTAATTCCGCAATCTCCCGCAGATTCTGGCCGAAGCGGCTGCCGGGATATTCGGCGCCATTTTCCGGCTGGTAAGCCGCGGGATTGATTTTCTTCAGGCTGTCGATGGCCTCGAAAGTTTCCGCGCCCACGCCGCGCATCACCTGGTCCACCGTCTCTGCATACATGGCTTCGAAGCCGCCCTCGACGGTCTGCGGCGGGCCAAACATTTTGAACTGGCGCAAATCCGGCAAGGCAATGGCGGGCGCGGAGCCCTGCAGGGTGCGCGGCAGATAGGGCCCCAGAGCCACGGCGCGGAAGGGAGCGGCATGGGCCTCTGGCAGGCCCTCGAGGGCGCGATTGAGCCAGCCAGCTTCGGTGGCCTTCACGCCGGGCGTGCCGGATTCCATGAAATCCTGGGCGTCGAAGTGGGAGCGCGTGGGATCGGGCGAGCCGGCGGCATGAATCACAGCGAGATGGCCTTGCTGGTAAAGCGGCAAGAGCGGAGCGAGGCTGGGATGAAATCCGAAGGAGCCATTCAGATCAATGGCCGCGTCGCTCGAGCTGCCGCTTGGCGGGGGGATGGCGATGCTGGGGCGGAGGCGATAATAATTGGGCTCGGCAAAAGGGACGACCACGTTCAGGCCATCCATGGCGCCGCGCTGGAAGAGGACCACGAGCTTGCGCTTTCCGGCGGCCGCGGGGGGCGTGGCGGCAATGGCGCGCTGAAGGAAGGCGGGCATGGCGCTCATGCCCACCAGCGCGATGGCGCCATTTTTCAGGAACACGCGGCGTGAGATGGCCATTTTCGCTTACCTCCTCTGGAACTCGGGCGAACCGAGCACCAGCCCGGCAATCAATCCCATGTTCACGTGCTTCACCGGGTCGTCGTAACGTGCCTGTAGGATTTGAGGATCGTTGAGGCGCTGCTCGAGCACTTCGCGCGTGCTGGGCGCCACTTCCCCGCCCAGGAAACTATCGAGCGCGCGGGAAAGCACGAGGTTCGGGTCCGCGGCGGCATCGGGGCCGAAGAGGGCATCGAGATTGGATTGAGCTCCAGAGACGTGATTGGTGGCGAAGGCCAGGGCAAAATTCAGGCGGTTGAGCAGCGCCCCGGTATTCACCCAGATTGCGCTTTGTTCGGAATAGCCGGTGGGAGGCTGGCAATTGTATTGCGGCTGGCCCATCCGCGTGACCCAGGAATTTACCTCGATGGGCGGGTCAATTTCCGCGCCCAGGGCGCGCGCCGTGCTGGCCACCAGCTCGAAGGGAGTCTTCACCTTGGCGCGGTAGGCGGCGCGGGACCAGAACTCCGGCGAATAGATCATGGTCTTCAGCACGGCGCGCGTATCGCCATCGGAGCTTTGAAACGTGCGGGCCATGCGGGCCACCAGCGCCGGGGGAGGATGGTCGCTGACAAAGCGTTCGGCGAGTTCCGTGGAGATGAATTGGGCGGTGGCGGGCTGGCGGGCGAGCATCTTCAGGGCTTCTTCGCCATCCTTCATCCCGCCGTAGTTGAAGGTGCGGCCGAGAACGGTCTTGGGTCCATCGGCGTGAAATCTGTCTTCAAAATAGAATTGCGGGTCGCGCAGGGGCGTGCGAATGCTCCAGCCGGAAAGGCAGCGGGCCATCTGGATGACGTCCTTCTGCGTGTAGCCGCCATCCACGCCCACGGTATGCAGCTCCATCACTTCGCGGCCGTAATTTTCGTTGAGGCCGCGCTCCGGCTGCTTCTTTTGCGGCTCGGGGAGGCCAAGGCGCTGGCGGCGCGCGGCCGCTTCCCGCTTCGCACGCTCCCAGGCCACGGGATCCACGCTGAGCCAGTTATCGAGATAGAAGAGCATGGCGGGACTTTGCGCCGTGGCCAGCAGCAGATCATGGAATTTACCCATTGCATGAGGGCGGATGACGTCGCGCTCGTAGGAGGTGAGCATCCATTTCACCGCGCCCTTATTGGCATAGACATTGAAATGATTGAACCAGAAATCGGTGAGCACGGCTTCGAGCTGGCGATTGCCATAGATGGCGCGGTCGAGCCGGGCCATCGAAAGCTCCACCACCATGCGCTGCGGGCCCTGGATGTTGGCGAGCTCGACCTGAGCGCGAGCGGCAAAGCCGGCGGCGGCAATCGCCTGGCGAGCATCGAGAGCCCTCTGCTGCGACTGGGCTTTGGCCTGCTCGGCAGTGATGCCTTGCTTGCGTGCCAGCAGGTCAGGACGCGGATAGGCATCGAGCAACTGTTTCGAGCTCATACGCAAGGTCTTGAACCGGGCGAGGCGGGCGTCCAGGGCGGAATCGTCAATAGAAGCGGGATGGAGTTGCTGGTCAATCCATTTTTCCAGGCCCATGCGCTTCACGCGCTCCATGTCTCCGGGGCGCGGACCATAGCCGAGCCGCCCGAGGGCGTGGAGCACGGCTTCCTCTTCGGTCAGCTCGGTGATGGGCAGCTTGCCACGAAATGCTTTTGACAGTGGCGCGGCGCCGGTGGCCTGGCTTTGGCCGGAGGGCATTTGCCGCGCGGCGGGCCACGCCGCCAGTGCCACAGAGGCCAGCAGCAGCGCGCCCACGACGCCCGGCAGCAGCAAGGGCGGGGTTCGATGAGGGAGCGAACTTCGCCGCAGGCGGGGAGAGCGGCGCCGAAACGATGGCGGGATGGCGGTCATGCGGGGAAATCCCTCTCTTCTTTAGAACCCTCTGAGGCGGCGAAAGTTGCTAGCGGACGAAACGCCCGGCGTGAAAGCGGGAGGAGGAAAGCGCGCCGGATTGCGATGCGAAACAACCAGGGCGCGCGAGGGGCGATTTGCGGGGCGCGGCGATGCTATTTCGATTCCATGTTATACGCGGCGCCCAGCAGGACCACAATGGCGCTCAAATACATCCAGAGCAGCAGACCGATGGCGGCCGCCAGGCTGCCATAGACCATGCTGTAGGGAACGTAGCGGAAGTAGGTGCCGAGCGCCACGTCCACCGCCCAGAGCAGCACGGTGGCCAGCATGGCTCCGGGCCACAGGCACGTCCATCCGTGCTTTCGCGGGCGGCCCACCCAATAGATCAGCATGAGCACCGCGAAGCCCAGCATCAGCATGGTGGCGGCATAGAAGAATACGCCCACCTCGCGCAGCAGATTCGGCCAGCCATATTCCAGGATGAGCCAGGAGCGGAGCTGGCGGCCAAAAACCGTAAAGACCACCACCGCCAGCGAGGGACCCAGCGTGAGCACCAGCAGGGCCAGGGCGCGCAACTGGCGGTGCAGGAAGCCGGGCGATTCGTTGTCGCCGGCAATCTTGCGGAAGGCTTCGAGCATCACGTTCATCACCTGGCTGCCGGCCAGAAGCAAGCCGCCCAGCCCCAGCCCAATCCACCGCAGGGGATGCACGCCATGGCGCACAAGGTAATCGAGGACCAGACGTTCACTGCCGCTGGGAATCACCACGCGCATAAGCTCGGGCAGCTCGCTATCGGTGCCTTTGGGCCATGCGGAGCTATTCAAGACACCGAGGGCGAAGAGCAGCATGGGGAAAAATGCCACGAACATATTGAAGGCCAGCGCCTGCGCCTGGGTGACGCAATCGGGAAAGACGCGGGCCACCGCCCGGACAAGTCGCTTGGAGAAATCAATCATGGCGCGCCCGATTATACCCAATACCGCGCGGGGAATCGCCTGTGCCGCCGCCCATTGGAAGATCCTTCCCGGAGAACCCGCTAGGCGGAGCCGCCGGAGCCGGAGGCCAGAAAGCGATAGCGGAATTCCAGGGGCATGGCGAGCAGATCCACAGCCAGCTTCTTTCCCGCGGGCATGCTGAGAGGCTTTTTCTCTTCCCCGATGACCACTTCGCCGGTGACCATCTTGTCTGGATTGCCGGCCAGCGAGTGCTGGGAATGCACAGTGGCAATGCGTCCGGTGAGGAAGGGAAGCTCCTGCGGGCTACCCGCGGCCAGAGAGGAGATGCGGCGAAGGCATGCCTGGGGATCACGCACGAAATCCTCATAGAGCACGAGCTGGTAATTTGCGGCGCGCGACTTCATCATCTCCGAAAGGATGTTATAGGACCACCACCAGAGGATCACCTTGCTGGTGGGATGCGCCGGGAGGTAACCCTTCTTTTTCGTCCAGCTCTCGACGACGCGCCGCGGATCCCTCACCACATGAACCACGGAAAGCTCGATTTCCGGGATGAGGCTGAGCAGCAGTGCGTTGGCGGGATGCTTGGAGGAATCCACCACGATATCGCAGCCGCTCTTCTTCACAATTTCACGGTAGACGCTGGCCGTGGTATCCAGGATGCGGCGCTCGTCGGCCGTGAGCCCGGCGCCATTCCGCCGCCAGAGGGTGAGGAAGCGCCGCATGCGGAGGAGCTGCTGCCCCGCGGCGGGCAGGTCCGCCGGGACCATGGGAATAATGTCCTTCCAGAACGGGCATTCGAGGACGGGAAGGCCGCAACCGCAGGGAATATCCGTCTGGCGCATCTGCTGGTGAAAGAAATAGCGAACGGCTTCGCCGACATTCAGGAAACCATGAATCTCGCCCAGCAGGCGGGCCAGCAGCGTGGTTCCGCTGCGGCCAGAACCGGCAATATAGAGGACCTTGATTTTCTCCCGGCTCTCGGATTGATTCATCGCTTCACTCCAGGATCAGCTTAAATTCTTTCCCGCCAGCACCTGAGCGCCACTTCCCGGCAGAGGAAGCCGGAAGCCTGCCATCCGGCCAAAGCGGATATTCCGCGGCGGGAAGGATCTTTTGACGCAGACAGCCGAAATTTGCCAGACTGACCGTGTCATAACATGGTAACCGAGGAATAGAATCAATGCGAGCACGGAGATGCCAAATTCCGGCGCGGGCAATAGCCAGCGGCGCCGGCGCGCAGAGGCAGCGCGGCAATCGCACGGGCCGTGCGGCAGGCGGAGCGGGCGGCGCATGAGCGACCCCATCATTACGCTCACCACCGATTACGGCAGCGCAGACCCGCTGGTGGGGACGATGAAGGGCGCCATGCTCAGCGTGAATCCCGCGGCGCGAATTGTGGATCTTACGCACGCCGTCGAGCCTTACGACGTGCTGGATGGCGCTCTGGCGCTGGCACAGGCATGGAGCTACTTCCCTGAGGGCACGATTCACGTGGTGGTGGTGGACCCTGGGGTGGGCACGGCGCGGCGGCCGATATTGGTCCGCGCCGCCGGCCACTGGTTTGTTGCGCCCGATAACGGCGTGCTCTGGCCGGCGGTGGGCGGCGCGGAATCGCTTGCCGCCTGGCACATCACCGCCCAGCGCTATTTCCGGCAGCCCGTCAGCAGGACGTTTCACGGGCGCGACATCTTCGGTCCTGTGGCCGCCGCGCTCTCGCTGAGCAAAGAGGGCGGCAACTTTGGCCCGCGGATCACTTCCATCGAGAAGATTCCCTTCCCCGCACCGCGGCTGGAGGGCGGCCGCATTTTTGCCACGGTGCTCCGCGTGGATCATTTTGGCAACCTGCTCACCAGCCTGACGGCGCAGCATGCGGCGGAAGCCAGGGCTTCGGGCAAGATGCGATTGACGGTGGGCGGCGCGCAAATCAGCAGGCTGGTGGAGACATTCGGGGAGGGAGCGAAGGGAGAAGCCGTTGCGCTGGTGGGTTCGAGCGGATACCTGGAAGTGGCCGTGAACCAGGGAAGCGCGGCGCGGCTGCTGGGCGTGGGGCGCGGAAGCGAAGTGGTGCTGGCGAAGGAAGGATGAGGCGAACGGGCGCGAAGCGCGGCTAGCGATTGGCGTAGAGGATGCCGAGCAAGGTGCGCGTTCTGGGATCGAGCCAATCGCGCAGGGCATCGCCGAGCAGGTTGAAAGCCAGCACGGCGGCCATCACCGCCAGCGCCGGGAAGAGGACCAGCAGCGGGGCATCGAACAGATGATTGCGCGCGTCGCTGAGCATGCCGCCCCAGCTCGGAAGGGGAGCAAGGATGCCCAAGCCGAGAAAACTGAGCGTGGATTCGGCCAGAATCGCTCCGGCCATGCCCACCGTGGCCTGCACTATCACCGCCGGAAGTATATTCGGAAAAATATGGCGCAGAAGGATCCTGCCGTGGGAGGCGCCCAGGGAACGCGCCGCGGCCACGTATTCCATTTCGCGCGCCTGGAGCACCTGGCCGCGGGCCAGCCGCGCATAGCCGGCCCAGCCGGTGACGGTAAGCGCCAGGATCACCTTGCCCATGCCGGGCCCGAGGAAGGCGGCGAGCGCGATGGCCAGCAGGATGCCGGGAAAAGAGAGGAAGGCATTGATCACCACCACGCTTGTCAAGCGGTCCAGCAGCCCTCCGGCGTAACCGGAGAGCGCGCCCACGGCCAGGCCGAGCAGGCCGCTGGCCAGCACCACCGAGAGGCTCACGCGCATCGAGACGCGCGCGCCCCACAACACCCTCGAGAATTCATCACGGCCCAGCTCGTCGGTCCCCATCCAGTGGGCCGCGGAAGGCCGCGCCAGGCGCGCGCGCAGATCCTGCGCGGCGGGATTGTGCGGAGCGATCCATGGCCCGGCCGCGCCGGCCAGCAGCAGCAGCAGGGCGAAAGCCGCGCCGCGCCTGCCGGCAGCGCTGTGCCGCAGGAATTCGCACAGGCTTTTCATTCCAGGCGCACCCGCGGATCGGCGAAGGAATAGAGCACGTCGGTGAGCAGATTGACCAGCACAAAGGCCGTGGCCATGACCAGGATGCAGCCTTGAAGCAAAGGGTAATCGCGGGCCTGGATGGCCAGCACGGCCAGGCGGCCAATGCCCGGCCACGAAAAAATGGTTTCGGTGACGATGGCGCCGGCCAGCAGCGTGCCGAACTGGAGGCCGAGGATGGTCAGCACGGGAATCATGGCGTTGCGCAAGGCATGGCGAAAGAGCACGGCCGCTTCTCCCACACCTTTGGCCCGCGCCGTCCTCACATAGTCGCTGGAAAGCTCCTCGAGCACCGCGGCGCGCACCATGCGCGTGAGGATGGCGGCCAGCGCCGCTCCCAGCGTGATGGCCGGAAGCACAAGGTGCGAAAGTCCGCCACGGCCGCTCACCGGCAGCCAGCCAAGCTCCACCGAAAAGCAGAGGATCAGCACCGGCCCAAGAGCAAAATTGGGAGCCGAAAGCCCCAGCAGCGTCACCACGCCGATGGCCTGGTCCGCGGGGCGGCCGCGCATCCTTGCGGCCACGGCGCCCGCGGGAATGGCGATGAGCACGCAGACCAGCAGAGCCACCCCGGCCAGCTCCAGCGTAGCGGGAAATTGCCGCAGGACCACGCGCGCCACAGGCTGCTGGAAGCGGATGGATTGCCCCATATCTCCGTGCGCCAGCGAGAGCAGATAGCGCCGGTATTGCGTGGCGATGGGCAGATCCAGGCCCAGGCGGTGACGGAGCTGCTGCAAATCCTCGGCCCGCGCGCCTTCGCCCAGCATCTGCTGCACAGGGTCGCCGGGAATGACGTGGGCCAGCAGAAAAACCATGGTCAGCAGCAGCCAAAGGCCGGGCAGCGCCAGAAGCATGCGGCGAGCAAGATAGCGGCTCACCGGCCCTGCTCCTCGCCCGCGCCGCTCGCCTCCGCCTGCTTGCCGTTTGGCGCATCGCCAGCGGATTCCAGGCGCCTCACTTTCACGCGCATCAGCCGCCGCCGGTTCATTTCCACCACGCCAAATCGGTAGCCATCGGCCTCGAAGCTTTCTCCGCCACGAGGGATGAATCCCAGCCGGCTGAGCACGTAGCCGCCCAGGGTCTTATAGGCGGGACTTTCGGGCAGGGTGATGGAGTATTGCGTTTCGAGGTCACGGAGATTGAGCGCGGCGTCAAACACCACGGAGCCATCCACCAGCCTTTGCGGCCTATCCACCACGTCGAATTCGTCGTGTATCTCGCCCACCATCTGCTCGAGGATGTCCTCGAGGGTGGCCAGGCCGAGTATGCCGCCGAATTCATCCACCACCATGGCCAGCCCCATGCGCCGGGCGCGCAACTGGACCAGCAGTTCGCTGGCTCCCTGGCTTTCCGGCACGATCAGCACATTGCGCAGCAGAGACCGGAGCTTGAATTCCGCAGGCGGCAGGCCCTTATTCCTGCGGCGAAGATTTTCCAGCAAGGTCCAGGTGAGGTCTTTAATATGCAGGAAGCCTTCGATGTGGTCCAGCGAGCCCGTATAGACGGGGATGCGGGAGCGCTGCGTGGTGGCGAAAGTCCGCAGGACGGTTTCGAGATCGGCTTCGGCCGGCAACGCATGGATATCCGGCCGGGGCACCATAATCTCGCGCACCTGCACGCTGCCGAGTTCAATGGCGCTCTGAATGAAGCGTTCCTGCCCGGCCTGGATAAGGCCGCGCTCGCGGGCCTGCGCGATGAGCACCTGAAGCTCTTCGGCGCTGCGCACCATCGAATGGCTCACCGGCGCGGCCACGCCCAGCATCTTCACCACCACGCCCGCCATCCCGTCCAGGGAATCGATCAAGATGCGAAAGGTATTCAGGAACCACCGGAAGGGCCGGGCGATGAGCAGGGCCACGCGCTCGGCCCGCGCCAGGCTCAGGGATTTGGGCACCAGCTCGCCCACCACCACCTGCAGCACCGTGAGCATTCCGTAGGCCAGCAGAAAGGCAATCAGGTGCGAGGCGAGAACCGCCCAGTGGCCCGGCAGATGGCTCATGGCGCGGCCCAGCAGACCCGCGAGCGTCACTTCGCCCAGGTAGCCCAGAGCCAGGCTGGCCAGCGTGATGCCCACTTGCACTCCGGAAACCACGCGGCCCAGATCTCTGAGTAATTCTTCCACCACCATTGCGCGCGCGTCGCCGGCATCCACCAGCTGGCGGATGCGGGAAAGACGCACGGCCACCAGGGAAAATTCCACAGCGGCGAAGAATCCATTGGCCGCCACCAGCAGCAGTATCGTCAGCAGGTGAAGCAGGATCATGCGCCCTGCCCGGTAACCGCGGAATGCGGCCGGAGAAAGCTTGAGGCCCGCCGGGCTTCGGCAGCCATTCGCTCGCGCGCCCGTCTATGGCGTGGCCGCATTCTGTGGGGATTCTATCAGGCCCGGGGCCGCGCGCCTACGGCAGCCGCGAGGAGGCAGGCGGATTGCGATGCGCGAGACTGTGCCACATCCTATCGGGTGCGGCGCGCCGGCGCGAGGAGCGCATGGCGCGATTGTCAGGGCGCCAGGGCCTGCGGTAAGATGCTGCGCGAAACGGCTGCCTGAGCGGCGCGCGCCGGGCCCCTGGCCATCGAAGCCAGAGCGTTTCCGGGCGTGCGTGACAGCGTAAGCGGGCGCTGCCGAAGATGCCGGGGCGCGGCGGGGCGCATCGAGCAGGGCGGCCTCTCCCGCCATCTCCACGCCGGCGGCCGGAAAAGATTGCCAAGCTTCGCCTGAATCCGCGAGAATGGGAGCCTGATGAATCCCTCGCCGAACAAACCGACGGAACCAGCCCGCAAGGGCGAATTTGAACGCTCGCTGGCCAGGCTCGAGCAGGTGGTGAAGCTGCTCGAGGGGCCCGACCTGCCCCTTGACGAAGCCATGAAGCTTTTCGAAGAGGGCGTGACGCTCTCGAGGGAATGCCAGCGGCAGCTGACGCTGGCCGAGGGCCGCGTGGAAATCCTGCTGAAGAAGGCCGATGGCTCACTGGCCGCCGAGCCTTTCGATCCGGGGGAGGAATCCTCCTGATGGAAGCGGAGGCAGCTTCCAGGGCATCCTGCCGCTTCGGAGAAAGTTAGATGGCCCCACCCGCCTTTTTCCAGGAGGACCACGCACTGGTGGAACTCGCCCTGGATGAGCACCTGCCCGCCGAAGCCACCGAGCCATCCACGCTGCACCGCGCGATGCGCTATTCGGTGTTTGCCGGGGGCAAACGCATCCGCCCGATACTTGCGCTGGAATCGGCGCGGCTCTTTTCGCCGCATCTCGAGGCAGCCCTGCGCGTTGGCTGCGCCATTGAATTCATCCACACCTATTCGCTGATTCACGACGATCTGCCGGCGCTGGATAACGACGCGCTGCGACGGGGCAAGCCCACCTGCCACGTGAAATTCGGCGAAGCGCACGCCATCCTGGCGGGAGACGGGCTGCTGACGCTGGCCTTCGAGACGCTGGCGCGCACGGCCATGGAGCCGGCGCGCTCGGTGCGCATCCTGACGGAAATCGCCACGGCCGCGGGCACCGTGCGCGGCATGGTGGGAGGGCAGGTGGCGGACATCGAAGCTGAAAAGAAGCCGGTGGATGCGGCCAGGCTCGAATACATCCACCGTTCGAAGACGGCTGCGCTGATTCGCGCCTCGATCGTCGCCGGAGCGATTGCCGGAGGCGCGCAGGAGCAGGATACGCAGCACCTGTGGCAATTTGGCGACCTGATCGGCTGGGCCTTCCAGGTGGTGGACGACATATTGGACGTGGAAGGAAATTCAACGGCGCTGGGCAAGACCGCGGGGAAGGACGAGGCGCAGCAGAAGGCCACCTATCCCGCGCTGTTTGGGCTGAAGCGCTCCCATGAATTTGCCTCTGAGCTGGCCGCGCGCGCGCTGGGCGAATTGGCTGGCTTCGGCCAGCGCGCCCAGCGGCTGAGGGAACTCGCCGATTTCCTGGTCACGCGCCGGGCCTGAGCGTCGGCCAGCGCCGCGATGATGGCCATCCCACACGGCAAATCCAAACCATCCGAAAAGCTGCGCCTGGACGTGCTGGTGGTGGAGCGTGGCCTGGCCGCTTCGCGCCAGCGGGCCCAGGCCATCATTCTCGCGGGGATGATTCGCGTGGAGGGCCAGCCGGCCACGAAGGCTGGGGCGCCGGTGGCCCGCGACGCGCGCATCGAGCTGGCCGGAGAGCCGCTGCGCTACGCCAGCCGCGGCGGATTGAAGCTCGAGGGCGCGCTCGAGGATTTCAGCATTTCCGCCGCCGGAAAGACCTGCCTGGACGTGGGCAGCTCAAACGGCGGCTTCACCGATTGCCTGCTGCAGGCGGGGGCGGAGCGCGTGTTTGCGCTGGACGTAAACATCGCACAACTGGATTGGAAGCTGCGCCAGGATGCGCGCGTGCAAGCCATCAAAGGCAATGCGCGATTTTTTTCGCCCGGCGATCTGCCGGCGGCGGTGCAGCTGGTTACGATGGACGTGAGCTTCATTTCCGTGGGCAAGGTGCTGCCGGCCATCGCGGCGGCCGCCGGCGCGGCGGAGTATCTGATTCTGGTGAAGCCGCAATTCGAGCTGAGGAGAGCCGAGGTGGGCAAGGGCGGCATCGTGCGAGACGAGGCGCTGCGGCAGAAGGCCATCGAGCGCGTCCGCGCGGCGGCAGGCGCCGCCGGGCTTCGCGTGCTCGGCCTGCGGCCCAGCCGCATCGCGGGCGCGGGAGGGAATCTTGAGTTTTTTCTCCACGCGCAGCGCACGGGCTGAAGTACAATCGCGCCAGCACGTATGCTTCGCACCGTAGGCATTCTATCCAAACCCCGCCGGGAAGACGTGGCCCATACGCTTCCGGCATTGACCGCCTGGCTGGAGCAGCGCGGCATTGAAGTGCTGCTGGACCGCGAATCGGCCGGCTGCCTGGCTGGCGCCGCGCGGGCCCTGCCCCGCGAGGAGATTCCCGGCCGCGCCGACCTGCTGATCGTGCTTGGCGGCGATGGCACGCTGCTGGCCGCCGCGCGCCTGCTGGCGCTGAAGGATGTGCCCATCCTGGGCGTGAATCTGGGCGGGCTGGGCTTCCTCACCAGCGTCACACGCGAGGAGATGTACCCGGTGCTGGAGCAGATGCTGAGCGGCAACTATGCCACCAGCGACCGGATGATGCTCGAGGCCAGGATCACCCGTGGCGGAGCGGCGATCCAGCAGCAGATGGCGCTCAACGACGCGGTGGTGAACCAGGCGGCACTGGCGCGGCTGATGGATTTCGATGTGAGCGTGGATGGGGAATTTGTGGGGCATTACCGCGCCGATGGCATCATCATCGCCACGCCCACCGGCTCGACCGCCTATTCGCTGGCCGCCGGAGGCCCGGTGGTGCACCCCGGCGTGCAAGCCTTTGTGATTACGCCCATCTGCCCGCACATGCTCACCAACCGGCCGCTGGTGCTGCCAGACGCCTCACGTGTGGAAATCGAATTCACCGCGGGCGAAGAGCCTCTGCACCTGACACTGGATGGACAGATCGGATTCAGCCTGAAGGCAGGGGACCACATCACGGTGTGCCGGGCGGCGAGGCCCGCGCGGCTGGTGATGCCGCCGGCCAAAACCTATTTCGAGGTGCTGCGCAACAAGCTGCGCTGGGGAGAACGCTAGGGCAGCAGGGGCGATGGCGCGGAGCGCTCGCCCCGCGGCGCGCCGAAGCCCCGCCACCGCTATTGCACCTTCATCACCACCAGCGTGCGGTCATCCGCCGGAGGAGCGCCCGCGGCGAATTCCTCCACATCGGCAAGAAGCTGATCGGCAATCTCGGCCGCGCTGCGCCCCGCCTGCGCTTCGATCAGCCCCTTCATCCGCTGCCAGCCGTAGAACGCGCCGCCGCGATCCTGCGTATCGTCGAACCCATCGGAATAAAAAACCAGGATGTCGCCCGGCTCGAGCGCGAGCTTGATCTGATCGTATGCGGCATCCTCAAAAAGGCCCACGGGAAATCCCGTGAGGTTCAGTTTTTCGCACTGCCCCCGGCGATAGAGCAGCGGCTGCTCCTGGCCGGCATTGGCGATGTGCAGGCGGCGCTTTTTGCGGTTCCATGTGGCGAAGACGAGCGTCATGAAGCGGCCTTCGATGCGCCGCTCGACGATGAGTTGATTCAGCGCGCGCAGCATTTCCGCCGGCGAGAGCTTTCGCGGACCCAGACTGCGCAGAATGCCCACGGCCACAGCGCCGAAAAGCGCGGCGGCGCTGCCCTTGCCGCTCACGTCGCCCAGCACGATGGCCAGATCCTGTGGGCCATAGCGCAGGAAATCGTAGGTATCGCCGCAGAGCTCGCGGGCCGAAACGTAGTGCGCGGCGATATCCAGGCCGTATTCGGGGCCGGGCAATTTCGGCAGCAGGGCGCCCTGCAGGCGGCGCGCGGCGTTCAGGTCGCGCTCCATGCGCGCTTCGTCTTTGGCCACGCGCTCGTAGAGCCGCGCGTTTTCAATGGAGACCGCCAGATGCGCGGCGAGGATGGAGAGAGCCTGCACGTGCTCCGGGGTGAAATAGCTCACCTGCGGGCTCTCGAGATCCATCACGCCCACGACGCGGTTCTTATAGATCAGGGGGACGGCCAGCTCCGAGCGCGTCTCCGGATTGATGGCCAGGTAGCGCGGGTCGAGCCGTACATCGGGCACCACCACGGCGCGCCCCATGGTGGCCGCCGCGCCCACAATCCCCTCGTGGGCCGGCACGGCAAATTTTTCCTGCACGCGCTGGCCAAATTTCACGTTCACCCGGTGGCGAAACACTTTCTCATTTTCGTCATAGAGCAGGATGCTGAAGATCTGGTAATCGATCACGCGCTTCACCAGCTCGGCGGCGCGGCGCAGCACTTCGGCCACCTCGAGCACGCTATTGGCTTCGCGGCCCACTTCGTTGAGGATCAGCAGCGTTTCGGCCTGGGCCTGCATGCGCTCAAAGAGCCGGGCATTTTCCACCGCTCCGGCGATGCGCGTGGCCAGCAGCGTGAGGATGCGCTGCTGCTCGGTGGTAAAGTAATCCAGCTCGTGGCTCTGGATGTCGAGCACGCCGATGGCGTTGCCGTGCACCAGCAGCGGCACGGCGAGCTCCGATTGCACCGAATCCAGCGCATTCAGGTAATGGGGAAATTTCCGCACATCCGGCACGCGAATGGCGTGGCCGGTGGCCGCCGCCGCTCCCGTCACTCCCTGGCCAAAAGGCACGCGCCAGCTTTCCACCACCTCGGAGCGGTGGCCGATGGCGAAGCGGAAATAAAGCTGGTTGGAATTTTCTTCCTTCAGCAGCACGGCGAAGATTTCGTAATCAATCAGGCCCTTGATCAGCGCCGCGCTTTTCGCCAGCACTTCATCCAGATTGAGGCTGGCATTGATCTGCTCGCCGATCTCGACCAGCGTGGCCAGCACCTCGGGCGGCGTCTGCGCGCCCGGCGCCAGCAGCGTGGATGCGAGTTGTGGGTTATCCGGCGACACGTTAGGGAACTCCGCGCCGTGAGCGCTCACTTACCAGTATAACAGGCGGAGTCTGCCGCTTCGCCGGCCCCTGGAATCGCGTTTCCCGGCTGCTTCGGCGCGGGACGCGGCGCATCACCGCCCCTGGCTTTCCGGCTCCGCTTCGGCCGCCGCCTGCTCCAGGATGGCAAGCCCCGCGCTGGTGCCTATCCGCGTGGCCCCCGCGGCCACCAGCGCGCGAAAGCTTTCCAGAGTGCGCACGCCGCCGGAAGCCTTCACGCCCATCCGCGGCCCCACCACCTGCCTCATCAGACGCACATCTTCCACAGTGGCGTTCCCGGTGCCAAATCCCGTGCAGGTCTTCACGAAATCGGCTCCGGCGCGCTGCGCCAGCTCGCAGGCGAGTATCTTTTCCTCTTGCGTCAGCAGGCCCATCTCGAGGATCACCTTGAGGATGGCGCCCTCGGCGTGGCATGCCTGCGCCACCTGCCGTATGTCTTCCTCGACGGCTCTTCGCTCGCCCGATTTCAGCAGGCCCACGCTCTGCACCATGTCAATTTCCCTGGCTCCCGCGCGCAGCGCCGTTTCCGCCTCTTTCACCTTGACTTCGCTGAGCGTGGCGCCCAGGGGAAAGCCGGCCACCGTGGCCGGCTTTACACGGGCGCCCCGCAGCCTTTCCGCCACCAGGGGAAGGAAGATGGGATTGACGCAGACCGAAGCGAAGCCAAAGCGCAGGCCCTCCTCGCAGAGCAGGATGACGGCCTGGCGCGTGGTCTCTGGCTTCAGCGCGGTGTGGTCAATTCTCCCGGCCACCTCGATTCGCGCGCGCTCCGCGGCGTTGCCCTGGCCCGGGATTGCGTTGCCCTGGTTCATCTCTGGCCGCTCTGGCCGTTGCTGGCAGGCCCTTTGCCTCTCATCCTTTCCCCCTCCGGCTTCAGCACGCACACGTCCTTCAGATTGCGGTAGCTTTCGGCAAAATCCAGCCCGTAGCCCACCACAAATTCGTTGGGGATGTGGAAGCCCACATAATCCGCGGCCACCTGGTTGACGCGCCGCTCCGGCTTATCCAGCAGCGCGGCAATGCGCAGGGAGCGGGGGCGGCGCTGCCGCAGCACGCGCAGCAGATAGCCGAGCGTCTGCCCGGTATCCAGGATGTCTTCCACCAAGATCACGTTCAATCCCTGGATGCGAATATCGAGGTCCTTGAGCAGGCGCACTTCGCCGGAGGATTCCCGGTTTTTACCATAGCTGGAGACGGAGATGAAATCGAAGGAGACATCCAGGCGGATTTCGCGGGCCAGATCCGCCAGAAAGATGCACGCGCCCTTCAGCACGCCCACCAGATGCACGCGCTCGCCGCGAAAATCCCGCGTGATTTCCCGCGCCAACGCGCCCACACGCCGCCCGATCGCCTCGCGCCGGATCAGCACCCGCAGCTTCCCGCTTTCCTCCCGCTTCCGCGCCATACCTTCGCCGCCCAGCTCCCGCCGCGAATCTAGCCGAACTTCCCCCGGCGCGCAAGCCCGCGCGGCTAAAATTTCGTCACTTCGCTGAAATGGAAGCCGCCCAGCTTCATCGCCGGCACAATCATCTCAAAAGTTTCCTCGCCCGAGGCGCGCACCGCTGGTCCCAGCATTTCGATGCGCCCCAGCATCTCGAGCAGGCTCTGGTTGAAACGGAAATTGCGGATGCCGCAGGAAACGCGCCCCTGCTCCACCAGGAAAGTGCCGTCACGCGTCATTCCGGTGACGATCTTCTCATAGGGGTCCACTTCGCGGATGTACCACAGGCGCGTGACCAGGATGCCGCGCTCGGTGGACCGCACCATCTCCTCCACCGAGCTCGTTCCGCCCGCCACCACCAGGTTCAGCGGCGCTTCTCCATATTCATTGGGCAGATCGAAGCCGTGGCCCGTGGGCTGGGCGCCCAGGCGTCTGGCCGTGGCCCGCGCGTAAACCAGATTGCGCGGCACGCCGCGCTCCACCAGAGCCACTTTCCGCCGCGGCTGCCCTTCCCCGTCGAATGGCTCGCCGAGCTGCATCGGGTGGAAAACATCGTCGGAGACCGAGAAATTTGCACCGAAAAGAGGCTTGCCCATCCGCCCCGTCAGGCAGGAGCGTTTATCCTCGAGCGCCGTGGCGGAAAAATCGTAGAAGAGAAATCCCAGCAGGTCCAGCACGGCCGGCGGCTCGAGGATGGCCGTATAGCGGCCCGGCTCGATCTCCCGCGGCCCGCGGGAGAGCCTGGCCTTTTCGCTGGCCTGCTCCGCCAGGGCCACAGCATCCACGTGCCGCAGGTCCGCGGCGCTGGCCTTTGCCCAGCCCGAGGAATCCTCTTCCATCACCGTGATCGAAAATTCCGCTCTGGTCTGCTCATAGGGGGCGAAAAGCCCGTGGGAATTTGCCAGCGCCGTCTCGTAAAATCCGGTGGAATAGACGCCGGCGGCCTGCTGGCCGCGCCTGGCTGCGGTGCGCACCGCGCGCGCCACCACCGCTGCGCGCTGCCTGGCCGTGGCCGCGGCGGTGGCGGGCACGAAGCGCCGCACGGCCGCGTAGCGCTGCGGCGGGAGCAGCGGAAGCAGCCGGCCATCCTTCGGCTGGAGCAGCGCCAGCTCCGCGGCGGATTGCACGGCGCGGCGCAAGGAAAGCTCGTCGGTGCGATTGGTGGTGACGCGCGCGGTGCGCCCATCCACGATGGCGCGAATGGAAATCGAGAGCGAATCTTCCGCGACGTTTTGGTGGATGGCGTTGCGGGCAAAGCGCGTGAGCGCATCGCTCACGCGCGTGATGCGCACTTCGGTGGCCTCCGCGCGGGAATAGCCGAGCACGCGTTCGGCCAGCCGGCGCAGGTTCCGCGGTCCCTGCCGGGCCACACCCTCCGACGAGGGCTTCCCTCCCCTGCTGCGCACGCTCGCTTTCGCCGTCATTTTGAAAACGCCACCCCCACACGCACGTTGCGGAAACGCGAGGGCGCGGCGCCGTGGCCCGTGCCCATGGTCTGCGGCGGCTGGCCCTTTCCGCAGTTTGGCGTGCCCCACAGTGTCCAGTAGCCGGGGCCGCAGATGGCATCGCAGCCGGCCCAGAATTCGGTGGTGATGCCGCTGTAGCTTGGATTTTTGATCATGCGCACTTTCTTCCCGCCGCGAATCTCCCATCCAATCTCGGTGGAGAACTGGAAATGATAGCGGCGGTCGTCGATGGACCAGGAACGGTTGGTCTCCATGAAGATGCCATCGTCTGTATCCGCAATCAGATCCTCCGGCTTCCACTGGCCGGGCATCAGGCTGACGTTGGTCATGCGAATCAGAGGAATGCGGTTCCAGCCGTCGGCGCGCATGGCGCCGCTCGAGCGCGGCTCGCCGATTTCCCGCGCCGTCTCCCGGCTGGTGAGGTAGCCGGTGAAAAGCCCGTTGGTGATGATGGGCGTGCACTGCGCCGGCACGCCCTCATCGTCGTAGCCAAAGCTGCCCAGGCCCGCGCCGTGCTCGAGGCGCGCATCGGCCACCACGTTGACGATCTGCGAGCCGTAGACGAGCTTTCGCAGCTTCTCCACGGTAAGAAAACTCATGCCCGCGTAATTTGCCTCGCTGCCGAGCACGCGATCCAGCTCGATGGGATGGCCGATCGATTCGTGTATCTGCAGGCCGAGCTGCGAACCATCGAGCAGCAGGTCCCGCCGGCCCTCGGGGCACTGGGCGGCGCTATGCAGCGCCACCGATTCTTCGGCCACGCGCTGCGCGTGCGCGGGCAGGCGCATCGCTTCGGCAAGCTCGTAGCCTCCCAGGGCGTGCTGCCCGCCAAAACTGTTTGGGTAGGAGCGCTTCTGAATCTCGCCGCCGGAAAAGCATGTGGCCACGATGCCCGCTCCGGTTTGCATCCGCAACTGGTGGATCGAGGAGCCTTCGCTGGAGACGAAGAACTGCTCCTGGCGGCGGAAGGCCAGGCCGCCTTCGGCCAGCGTCACTCCCTTCACGCGGCGCATTTCGCGATCAGCCTCGAGCAGCAGCGCCACCTGCTGATCCAGAGGGATGCGGAAGGGATCTTTGACGAAGGGGCTCTGCCAGGTATCCTGCCGGGGCGCTTCCGGCGCCAGCTTCACGCGGCCGCGGCGCGCCAGCGCGGAGCTGCGTGCAATGGCCACGGCGCGCGCCGCGCAGTGCTCGACGGCCGCGGCGCTCAGCTCTCCGGTGGCCGCAAATCCCCAGGCGCCTTGGGCGATGGCGCGCACGCCGATGCCCAGCGTCTCGCTTTCGCCGAGCGCGCCCACCTTACCGTTTTTGGTGGTCACGTCACGCTGCCGCAGCTCCACCACGCGCGCATCGGCGTAGCTGGCGCCGCGCAGGCGCGCCGTCTCCACTGCTCGTCCAGCGAGTTCCTTGCGGATATCCACGAGCGCCTTTTCTCTTTTCGGAGGGAAAGCCGCGGCGCATTGCGCCGCCCCGGTTCACAGAAAGCTTAGGTGCCCTCGTCCCAGGAGGAAAGATACTGCTCCTGCTCGGGTGTGAGGCGATCCACCTGCACGCCCATGGAATCCAGTTTCAGGCGGGCAATCTGGCGGTCAATGGGGTCGGGCACCGGGTAGACCTGCTTTTCCAGGCTCGCGGCGTTGCGGATCAGATGCTCCACGGAAAGCGCCTGATTGGCAAAGCTGATATCCATCACCGAGGCGGGATGCCCCTCGGCGGCGGCCAGATTGATCAGCCGGCCTTCGCCGAGCAGATAGAGCTTCCGGCCGTCGCGGAGAAGGAATTCCTCGACGAAGGGGCGCACGGTCTTACGGGAGCTGGCCATTTTTTCGAGGGCTTCGATGTCAATTTCGACGTTGAAATGGCCGGAATTGGAGAGCACCGCTCCATCTTTCATCCGCTCGAAATGTTCGGCGGCGAGCACGGATTTGTTTCCGGTGACGGTGACGAACACATCGCCCAGGCGCGCGGCATCCGCCATGGGCATCACGCGGAAACCATCCATCACGGCTTCGAGCGCCCGCGTGGGATTGATTTCCGTGACGATGACGTCGGCGCCGTGGCCCTTGGCGCGCATGGCCACGCCGCGCCCGCACCAGCCGTATCCCGCCACCACCACGCGCAGGCCGGCGAGCAGCAGGTTGGTGGAGCGGATGATGCCATCGAGGGTGGATTGCCCGGTGCCGTAGCGGTTGTCAAACAGATGCTTGGTGAGCGCATCATTCACGGCGATGATGGGGTAACGCAGGGTGCCATCCTTGGCCATGGCGCGCAGCCGCACCACGCCTGTGGTGGTCTCTTCCGTCCCGCCGATCACCTCTTTCACCAGATCCTTGCGTTTGGTCAGCAGGATGGTCACCAGGTCGGCGCCATCATCCATGGTGATCTGCGGCTTGTGATCCAGCGCCGCGCTGATGTGCGCGTAGTAGGTGGCGTTATCCTCGCCCTTGATGGCAAAAGTGGGAATGCCAAAATCCTTCACCAGCGAAGCCGCTACTTCATCCTGCGTCGAAAGCGGATTCGAGGCGCAGAGCACCACATCGGCTCCGCCATCGCGCAGCGTGATGGCCAGATTGGCCGTCTCGCTGGTCACGTGCAGGCAGGCGGCTATCCGCACGCCTTTGATGGGCTGCTCCTTGATGAACCGCTTGCGGATGAGCTGCAGCACAGGCATGTGCTGATTGGCCCATTCAATTTTCCGTTTGCCGCGCTCCGCCAGCGAGAGGTCCTTCACGTCGCCGGTTGTCTTCGTCGCTGTCTCCAAGTCGCCTCCTGAATTTTTCCGTGCCTGCCGGATACGTTTTGCCTGCCTACTTGCGCGCCCCTGCCGCGGCTCCGGCCAGCCCTGCTTCGCGCTGGATGGCCGCGGCGCGGTCGGTGACTTCCCAGGTGAATCCGGGCTCATTGCGCCCAAAATGGCCATAGGTGGCCGTCTGGCGGTAGATGGGGCGGCGCAGGTCGAGCGCCTCGATGATGCCCCGCGGGGTGAGCGGGAAAAGCGCGCGAACCAGTTCGGTGATCTGCGTTTCGGGAATCACGGCGGTGCCAAAGGTTTCCACCATCACGCTCACCGGCTCCGCAATGCCGATGGCGTAGGCCAGCTGCACTTCCACTTTTCGCGCCACCCCGGCCGCCACCAGATTCTTGGCCACGTAGCGCGCCATATAGCAGGCCGAACGATCCACCTTGGTCGGATCTTTTCCGGAAAGCGCGCCGCCGCCGTGGCGGCTGTAGCCTCCGTAGGTATCCACGATGATCTTCCGCCCGGTGAGTCCGGCGTCTCCCATGGGGCCTCCGGTGACGAAGCGGCCTGTGGGGTTGATGAAATATTTGGTATGGCTATCGAGCATTTCGGCGGGCAGCACGGGACGGATCACTTCTTCCATCACCGCGGCTTCAATATCTTTGTGGGAGGCTTTGTCGCTGTGCTGCGTGGAGACCACCACGCAATCCACGCGCACCGGGCGCCCATCGTCATATTCCACCGTGACTTGCGATTTGCCGTCCGGGCGGAAGATGCCCACCGTGCCGTTTTTGCGCACCTCGGCCAGCCGGCGCGTGAGCTTGTGCGCCAGCGTGATGGGCATGGGCATCAGCTCTTCGGTTTCGTCGCAGGCAAAGCCGAACATCAGCCCCTGATCGCCCGCTCCTCCGGTATCCACCCCCATGGCGATATCCGCGGATTGCTTCTTCAGCGAGCAGACCACGCTGCAGGTTTCCGCGTCGAATCCATATTTGCCGCGCGTATATCCCACGTCGCGAACCACCCCGCGGGCCACCTCGTCCAGGTCCACGAACGCCGTGGTGGTCACCTCACCGGCAATCACCACCAGACCCGTGGTCACCAGCGTCTCGCAGGCCACCCGCCCCTGGCGGTCGTCTTTCAGCACGCCATCGAGCACCGCGTCTGAGATCTGGTCGGCCAGCTTATCGGGATGCCCTTCCGTCACCGATTCGGAACTGAATAGAAACTGCTCTTTGGTGCGCGTCAAGACTTTCTCCTCTGCCTATGCATTTCTTCATCCTCCGAATACGAAAGACGGCAGCATTTCACAGGAATTTTGCGAAAAAGCCACGCTAACATACGACCCCATCACTGTCAACGAGACGCTCCCGAATGGGAGACTATCCCTCCCGAACGGCTGCTTTTCCGCATGGAAGTGCGGCAAATAGCCATCGAACGGCTGCCGCGGCTCCCCCGCGCCGCCTCCCCGGCCGCCCTGTAAACCTCTTTCTGCTTACGGTTGTAACCTCCGGAGCAGACATCCCGTCCACTTAATATGGATGGAAGGCAGGACGTGCCTGGGAAAACGCCGCAAACCAGTGACCAAAATCCCTGGGGAAAGAGGAAGTAGTTGCCGACATCGCTGAGCCAGCTTTACAGGGAACACCGCAAGACCACGATCATCGCGGGAATCTTCGTCCTGCTGCTGGCGGTCTACCTCTGGAACGGGCAGCGCACCCCCGCGCCCAAATACATCACCGCGCCGGTGAAGCGCGGAGACATCACCGCCATTGTGCAGGCCACCGGCACCATCAATCCGCTCACCACCGTGCCCGTGGGCTCCTACGTTTCCGGGACGGTCCAATACATTTTTGCCGATTTCAATACGCGGGTGAGCGCCGGCCAGGTGCTGGCGCAGCTTGATCCCGCCATCTACGAGGCCGCGGTAATCAACGCGCGCGGCAACGTGGCCAATGCCAAAGCCAGCCTGGATAACCTGCAGGCCAGCATCGATTCCGCCCGTGCCAACGTGGTGAATGACCAGGCCAACGTCAGGAAAGCGCAGGCCGACCTGGATTACGCGCGGGTGAGCGGCAAGCGCACCGCCGATCTCGCTCTGGCCGGCGTGCTTTCCACAGACAACAACGATCTGGCACAATCCACGCTCGGGCAGAAGCAGGCGGCGCTGCAATCGGCCATTGCGCAGGTGAATCAGGCAAAGGCCCAGGTGGAGCAGACCATCGCCCAGGTGGAGCAGGCGCGGGCGCAGATCGTCTCGAATGAAGGCTTGCTGAAGCAGGCTGTGACCAACCTGGAATACACCACCATCCTCTCGCCAATTGATGGCACGGTGGTGGCCCGCAATATTGACGTGGGCCAGTCGGTGGCCGCTTCCCTGCAGGCCCCCAACGTCTTCACCATCGCACAGGACCTGAAGCACATGGAAGTGCTCACCAAGACCGACGAATCCGATACCGGCAGCGTCCATGTGGGCACAGGCGTCACTTTCCAGGTGGATGCCTTCCCCACACTGCAATTTCGCGGCCGCGTCAGCGCCATCCGCCTCAACGCCTATACCGTGCAAAACGTGGTCACCTACGACACCGTGATTGATTTCGAGAATCCCGACGAAAAGCTTTTGCCCGGCGAGACCGCCTACGTCACCATTCCCACCGGCCACGCCACCAACGCGATTCTGGTTCCCAACGCTTCCCTGACCTTTACGCCGCCGCTTACCCGGCCGCAGCTGCAGGCCCTCTATAAGCAATATAATATTCGTCCCGAAGCCTACACCACGCACCTGGGCGGCTGGCAGGTGGTGTGGCGGCCCGGGCCGGACAAAAAGCCCGTGCCACTGGCCATCCAGGTGGGTATTACCGACTATGCCAGCATGCAGGTGCTCGACGGCAACCTGCACGAGGGCGACCTGCTGATCACCGGCGAAATGCAGGCCAAATCGTCTTCGAGCGGGCCCCCGGGAATCGGCCCAAGAAGATAGCGGCTATGGAAATCCACGACGTACTGCGCGTCTCGCTCCGGGCGCTGGCCCGCAATAAGATGCGCAGCATACTCACCATGCTGGGCATCATCATCGGCGTCGCCGCCGTCATTTCCACGGTGGCCATCGGCGAAGGCGCCTCCAACCAGGTGCAGGAGCAGATCCGCAGCCTGGGCGACAACATCATCTTCATCGCCGCGGGCAGCGTGAATCAGGGCGGGGTGCACCTGGGCAGCCAGGCCACCAAATCCCTCACGGTAGCCGATGCGCTGGCCATCGGCCAGCAGGTGCCGACCATCGTGCGCATCTCTCCCGGCGTGGGCGCCGCCGCACAAGTGGTCTATGGCAATCAGAACTGGGCCACGCACCTTCGCGGCGTCTCCCCCGAATACCTCCAGATTCGCCGCTGGCCCATCCAGGAAGGCCGCAACTTCACCTCCCGCGACGTGGATGTGGCCGCCAACGTCTGCCTCATCGGCGTTACCGTGGTCGAAAATCTTTTTGGCCAGGAAGATCCGGTGGGCAAGGTGATCCGCGTGCAGAATATTCCCTTCACCATCGTGGGCCTGCTGGCCTCGAAGGGGCAATCCCCTTTCGGCCAGGATGAGGATGATACGCTCATCATGCCCTACACCACGGTGCAGAAAAAGATAGCGGGCATTGACTGGATCCAGTTCATCCTGGCATCGGCCGATTCCACGCCCGATATCTCCATCGCCAGCGATCAGATCACCCGCCTGCTTCGCCAGCGCCACCATCTGCGCCCGGGCGAAGACGACGACTTCATCATTCGCAGCCCCAATGACCTGGCGCGGGCGCAAGCGCAGGCCGGCCGCGTGATGACGCTCCTGCTGGCCAGCATTGCCTCCGTCTCCCTGCTGGTGGGCGGCATCGGCATCATGAACATCATGCTGGTGAGCGTCACCGAGAGGACCAGGGAGATAGGCGTGCGTATGGCCGTGGGCGCCACCGAAGGCGACGTGCAAAACCAGTTTCTCAGCGAAGCGCTGGTGCTGAGCCTGCTCGGCGGGCTGGCCGGAGTGCTGGCCGGCATCGCCGGCTCGATGGCCGTCTCCAGCATGTTGCGCTGGCCCACGCTGGTTCCCCTTCCGGCACTGGGACTGGCCGTGGCTTTCTCCGCCGCGGTCGGCATCTTTTTCGGTTATTATCCCGCGCGCAAAGCCGCGCATCTGGATCCCATCGAGGCGCTACGCTATGAATAGACTCGCACGCTCGCTCACACTCTGCGCACTGCTTTCCTGGCTGGCCGCGATGCCGGCGGCCGCATCCGCCGCTCAGGCCCAGGGCCACGCCCAGGCCACGCCCGAGGAATTCTTCATCGTCTCCTCCATCGATCCCCTCAAGCACCAGATCTTCTTCAAGCGCCCCACCGAAGTCACTCTGCTGATGGACGTGGACGCGCGCACCTCCTACGTGGATGAGCAGGGAAAATCCATCCAGCTCACCAGCCTGCGCGCCGGCGACACTGTCTGGGTGGTCTCCACCGAAGGAAAGAGCGGCCGCGTGGCCCTCCACATCCGCAAAGGTCCCATGACCATCCAGGAACTTCACCGCCTCTATCTCCCCTTCCAGTAGAGACGGCCGGGCGGAAAAGAAAAGAGGGGCTTTGGCGGCGCGAACCCCCCTCCTGTTTTTGCCTTTTGATTTCCCGCCTACATCGCCTTGGCCGTGGCGGGCGCCGGTGCGGGCGCGGGCGAAGGCGCCACCGCAGGGATGTTGGCCTTGCGGACCATGGTGTTCAGCGCTTCCAGCTCCCCTGCCTTCAGTTCTTTCCAGGCGGCGGCCTCAGCATCCACCCTTTTCGCCAGCATCTGGTAAATCTGCTGGTCGGAAGCGGTGGGGGCAATATTGGAACTATCCACGGCGGAGGCCAGATACCACAGCTTGTCGTTGAGTTGCACGGGGTAGTTCAGTGAATCCTCGGTCGCCTGGATTTTCGGATTGATCAGCGCATTTTCAATGGGTTCCATCTTCTTCAGCAGGGCATCGGAGGCTGCGGAGATTTTCACGGCATCTCCGCCGGCGCCCAGCCGCTTTTTCAGTGACTCGAGCTGCGCCTTCACGTCGTGCATTTCATTGATGGTCCGGCTATCCTCGCCGAAACTCGCGCGGATTTTTTCCGCCAGAGCGAATTGCTGCGCCAGGGCTTCCGGGCTGGTCTTCACGCGCGGGTCCATCTTCACCTCGATGGGCTGTGTGTAGCTCTTTCCCGCCACCGTCAAGCGCACGGAATACCTGCCCGGAGGCACGGTGGCTCCGGTCGCCTCGGCCCCTCCATCCAGCACCACGCCCTTCACCACTTCGGGCCGCTCGGTCTGCAGGTCCCAGGCAAAGCGATTCAGCCCCGCGAGCGCCGGCAGCACGTCTGTGGGGCGCTCCTGGTCGGGCCATTCCTGCTGCTGCTCGGTGGCCGCAATCACCGAATGTTTGCTGGAAAAGTGGCGCAGGGTCTTGCCGCTGGAATCCAGGATGTCCAGGGTGATTTCATCCTTGGGCGCCTCTTTCAGCGAATAATACAGCAGCATTCCAGTGGGATTGTTTTCTCCCACCAGCACCTTGAAGCGCGCCGGAAGCGTGCCTCCGGTGCCATCGCGCCAGCCTGTGGCCGGCGCAAACAGGTGAACGGGCGCGGCATCGGTCTCGGAATTCATTTGCCGCAAGGGGCTGATGTCATCCAGGATCCAGAACGATCGGCCATGCGTGGCCACCACCAGATCGTTGCCCTTGATGGCCAGATCATGTACGGGGGTCTGCGGCAGGTTCCCCTGCAGGCTCCGCCAGTGCGCGCCATCGTCGCTCGAGGTGAAGATGCCGGTTTCGGTGCCCGCAAACAGCAGACCCTTGCGCACCGTATCTTCGCGGACCGCGTGAACGTAGCTGCCCTCTGGAATGCCGCTGGCCGCGCTCTTCCAGGTCTTGCCATAATCGTGGGTCACGTAGATGTAGGCCTTCCGATCATCCAGGCGGTGGCGATCCACCGCGGCGTAAGCCGTGGCGGCATCGTGCGGCGAGGCTTCCAACAGGCTGATGGTGCTCCAGGGCGGCACCGCCGCGGGGGTCACGTCGTCCCATTTCGCGCCGCCGTCGCGTGTCAGGTGGATCAGGCCGTCGTCGCTCCCCGCCCAGATCTCCCCTTTGGCTACGGGAGATTCCGCAATGGTGAAGACCGTATCGTAATATTCCACGCTGGTATTGTCTTTGGTGATGGGGCCGCCCGCCGGAGCCAGTTTCGCGGGGTCGTGGCGCGTGAGGTCCGGGCTGATGGCCGTCCACGTCTGGCCGCCATCGGCGGTTTTGAAGATGCGCTCGCCGCCGATATAGAGCGTATTCGGATCGTTCGGCGAGATGAGGATGGGCGCCGTCCACTGGAAGCGGTGCTGCTGTTCGCCGGCGCCGTGCCCGCTATAATAATCGGGCCAGACTTCGATGTCCCGCGCCTCGCCCGTCCGCTTGTCGTATTTCGTGATCCTTCCCGCGTTGTCGCCGGCATAGACAATGTTCGAATCCCGCGGGTCCACGGCGATGTATCCGCTCTCTCCCCCGCCCACCTGGTCCCAATCCTTTGCGCCGATGTAGCCGCGCACCGTCCTGCTGGCTATTCCGATGGTGGAATTATCCTGCTGCGCGCCATAGACGCCGTAAAGATAATCGTTGTCGGTGGTCACGTGATAGAACTGCGCGGTGGGCTGATTTTCCTGCGTGGTCCACGTATTGCCGCCATCCACGCTGATCGTTGCCCCGCCGTCATTTCCGTTGATCATCCGCTTTGGATTTACGGGGTCAATCCACAGGCCGTGGTGATCTCCGTGCGGGGCCGGCAGCAGGCTGAATGTCGCTCCGGCATCGGTGGATTTGAATAGCCCGGTATTCAGGATGTAGAGGGTATCGCTGCTTTTCGGGTCGGCGAAAATATGCGTGAAATACCACGCCCGCTGGCGAAAGCGATCATCCGCATTGATTTTTTTCCAGGTGGCTCCCGCATCCTCGGAGCGGTAAAGCCCGCCCTCTTTCGCCTCGATCAGCGCATACACGCGGTTCGAATCCCCTCCGGAGACTGCCACGCCGATCCTTCCCAGCGGCCCTTCGGGCAGCCCGTGTCCCTCCAGATGATTCCACGTGATGCCTCCGTCGGTGGATTTGTATAGCCCGCTGCCCGGCCCTCCGCTGACGAAATCCCAGGGGTAGCGGCGCGCCTGATACAGCGCGGCAAAAACCACGTTGGGATTCGAGGGGTCCATCGAGAGGTCAATCCCGCCCGTATTCTCATCCACATAGAGCACGCGCTGCCAGCTCTGCCCTCCATCGGTGGTGCGGTAGATGCCGCGCTCGGGGTTCGGCCCGAAGGCATGGCCAAAGGCGGCCACCAGCACGGTATTCGAGTTCCGCGGGTCCACCACCACGCGCGCAATATGCTCGGTGTTTTCGAGCCCGATGTGCACCCACGTGTTGCCGCCATCGGGAGTGCGGTACATCCCATCGCCGTAGGTGATGTTTCCACGCAGGCAGCTTTCCCCCGTGCCCACATACACCACGCTCGGCTCCGAGGGCGCCACGGCAATCGCTCCCACGGAATCAAAATGCTGTTTGTCGGTCAGCGGCGTCCAGGTGACTCCGGCGTTTGTCGTCTTCCACACGCCGCCCGAGACGGCGCCAAAATAGAAGGTCTGCGGATCGCCAGCCACGCCGGTGACGGCCAGCACGCGCCCGCCGCGAAACGGGCCGATGGCCCGGTAGACCAATCCCGCCGGCGGGGGAACCTTATCCTTATCCTTCTGCTGGGCGCGCGCCGCGCCGCCCGCCAGCCCGCAAAGAATCAATGCCAGAAAACCCACCGCCACGCGTGATGCCATCTTCATGCGCCCCCCTCCTGAAGCGAATGATGCTAATACGCATGGCGGCGCGGCGCGAGCTATTTTTTATGCGCTGGCGCGGCGCTCCGAAGCATGCCGCGCGCACAGGCCCCAAGCGGCGGCTTACTTCTTCAGCGTCATTTCCACATCCAGCGTGATGGTCACCACGTCGCCGATCATGGCATCGCCGCTGGCCATCCCCCCCGAGCCATAGGTCATGCCGAAATTTTTCCGGCTGATCTTTGTGGTTGCCGAGGCGCCCCGCCGCATGTTTCCCCAGGGATCCTTGATGGCTGCGCTCGGCCCATCCACGTCGAAGGTCACCTCGCGCGTCACGCCATGCAGCGTCAGCTCGCCCGTCATCTCCAGCTTGCCCATCTCGCCGGCGACTATTTTCTTCGACACAAACGTCATGGTGGGAAATTTGGCCACGTCGAAGAAGTGGTCGCTTTTCAGGTCGGCATCGCGGGAGGAATTGCGCGTATCCACGGAAGCCACATCAATTTCCGCCTTCACTGAAGATTTCGTCACGTCCTTCTCATCGAGCATCACTTCTCCCGAAACCTTCGTAAATTCCCCCTGGACGTTGGAGATTCCCAGGTGCCTCACCTCAAATTGCGCGTTGCTGTGCGCCGGGTCAATCACCCATGTGCCGGTTTGCGCCATGGCTGGCATGGCCGCCAGTGCCAGCAGTGCCGCTGCCGCTGCGAATTTTCTCATCGTAATCGTAACCTCCTCTAATATGGACGCTCTGCAATCCTCCCTAAGATGCACGGCACTCGCCCGAAGTCGCTGAAATTCTGCGCTTTCCCGGCGCCCGCGCGTCGCCTCCGGCAAACCGCGGCTCCTTCCGCTGTATGATGAGGCCCCTTGCCGCCCGCGTGGCGCCGCCCCGGCGCGTCGCGCAGCGCCAAAGGATTCGGAGCACGGAGAACTCGATGGCCAAAGCCAACTTCAAATCAGTGGACGAATACATTGCCGCACAGCCACAGGCCGCGAGGGCGTTGCTTGAACTCGTGCGCAGCGCCATTCGAAAGGCCTTGCCTGGCGCCGAAGAAGTGATCTCCTACAGGATCCCCACCTACAAAATGCGTGGCAGCCCCGTGCTCTATTTCGCCGGGTGGAAGCGCCATTACTCGCTTTATCCAGCCACTGCTCGGGTGGTGGCGGCGTTTGCCGGCGAGCTGGAACCCTACACAGTCGAGAAGGGCACCATCCGCTTCCCGCTCGCTCCGCCCGTCCCCGTAAAGATCATCGCGCGCATTGCCAAATTCCGCGCCAGGGAAATCGCCAGCAACCGGAAATCGGCCGCACCGAAGCAGCTCTAGCCCCTTGCCGCTGACGCCCTTCGCCTCTCTCACTTGCGTGGCCTTTCTTGCGGATGCTATTCTTCGGCTGTCACCAACGGGCGGGAGTAGTTCAATGGTAGAACGCGAGCTTCCCAAGCTTGAGGCGAGGGTTCGATTCCCTTCTCCCGCTCCAGAATCGAGCCACGGCGGCCTTGGTATTTTGCTCTCGCGTATTTGAGTCCAGGACGAAATTGATGATGCCCATGGAAGCACCAACGGGATGCCTGCGCCACGCCACACGCGGAAGCCGGCGTGGCTTCGCCGCGTGCGCCGCCGCCACTCTATTTCTTGCCGCCGCGGCATGGTCCCCGGCCGCAGCGGCTCAGCAG